>Ga0315914_1000808_pt1 | contig 42824 bp, 34 predicted proteins | sample MpolenodulesMG_FD_203920 | JGI IMG/M metagenome (GOLD analysis project Ga0315914, IMG submission 203920) | Medicago polymorpha root nodule microbial communities from Los Angeles, California, United States - elongated nodules | ecosystem: Host-associated > Plants > Roots > Nodule | place: USA... | reverse complement strand
TTGAAATTAATACTAATGTGAAGAGAGATGAGGTGGCGAAGCTGATCAATGAAATGTTGTTCGGAGAAAAAGGAAAGAAGATGAGGCAAAAGGTCATGGAGTTGAAGAAGAAGGCAGAGGAGAACACCAGCCCTGGTGGTTGTTCAAACTTGAACTTGGACCATGTTATTAAGGAGGTCATGCTTAAACAATACTAGATTAAAGTGATTTATTATAGGAATTAGTTTTATTGTCAAAAAATATGATGCATTTAGTGTGAGGTGCTGTATGAAATGTAAGCCTTATAAGTATGACTTATTATGCAATTTTAGTCAATATAAATAATGTTTCATATAACTGTATGAAATTCAGTTACCAGTGTTATTTCTGTTTCATTTGCATATATAAAAATGGCATATAAATATAATTGCCATCATATCTTAAAGGTTTTGGTAGTTTAAGAATCTGCATAGGGTCGGGTACATAATAGTGGCAAAAACATGCACATTATTTACCATGGACCTGGTACTTATTAATCCATACAAGTGGATGAAGGCTAAAAGATATAATGGTTTGGGATCACAATTTGAACCGTAACATTATTCTTTGCACATTAAAGATTGCAACGCGAGTGTTACATTAAAGATTCCAAGGAAAAAAAAAGAACAAGACTAAATTAATTTAAGTTAGGAAAATATTATATTACTAATCAATCAACATTTCTGCTGTATCTGTGGTTTGAATGGTGACCTTTGAGATCAACATCAGCAATCAGCATGAGAACGGTTGAATGAGTCATTCTGCACAAACTACCAAATAGAAAAGCATATGATCTTTTATCATCTACTCTTATTCTATTCTTCTTTGTCATTTGGTCCAAGGCATCAACAAAGTTGGTAAATGCAACAAGTAAAGACAACAAGAATGGCCTAAAACCTATGGGCTATTAGCAGGAAATAGACTGCTTAACTAGCTACAGTTCATGTTTGGATTATACCTTGTATAAACTTTGATTAGCAATACTAAACTTGTTGGCATTTTATAGATTTATTTTAGGGAAAAGAAAGAAACTAAAAAACAAAAAATACATGAAAGATATTTACTACTACTCATATTCACATAAAACTAGAGAATACATCCATGTGTATCTGAGCGGAGGGGTAAATTTGTAATATGTAATATATAATTTAATCACAAATTGTTTTAAGTAATTCAAGTATTGCATAACTTTAAATTTATAACAGTCATTTTGTAGTCAGAGACGTAGACACAATTGATCAAACTTCGTGATCAACATGAGTTCTTAATTATGTGTGTTTATTTATATGTTTTCCTTAGAGTTGAACTTATTTTCTAATAGATTGAAGATCTAGTAAGGTCTTAGCAATGATCTCAACTCAACCTTGGTTAATGTAACGGAATCACTTAAATACTTAAGTTGAGCCTGCACCAGCTTTAGGTTAATATTGATTAGCTTTTATCTTATACTTTCGATCAAAATTAGCTTATGTTAACTTACAAAATAATCCTTCAAAGTTTTTAGATATTCATGAAAAAGTCAGATGAGAGTTGAGATGATGTATAGCTAATTTGAACTTATCCAAGAAATTGTTTACAAATCATAGCCATTTTTTAAAATTAAGAAAATTTATACTAATGTGTAATTATTATGGTGTAAGAATAAGCCATAAGGAGTATAAAAAAAACACAAATTATAAAGATTAAGATTCTACAAAAACCCTCGGTGTGAGTATGATTGAATAAACAACACAATCATACCATGGGATTTTGAAGAAGTTTCCTCCTTAATACTTGTACACTATTTTAGATTGCACATTTGTATATAAAGACTCAAAACTCTCTAAACTATTCTACGTGGGACTTCTTAACTTTTGAAATTTAAGGAAAACACTTAGAAACATAACCTCTCACAAAATAAATGGTTTAACATCATGCCAACAAAACAAATCTTTACACCTATTAACTGTTAGATAAGTCACTTTTCACCCCAAACAATTCATTATCAACCGTTAGAGATGTGCTAACAATACTCTCTTTTCAACACTCTCTCTAATACTCACTCTCTTGTTCATTTAAATCATTTTAAGTCTACACTTTGAAAATGGAACCCACATAAAGTGGTGGGACATGCATGAATTTCATCTAATAAAAGAGTAAGTGCTAGAGAAAGTGTTCAAAAATGAGTGTTGCTAGCATTCCTCTCAACCAAAAACACACACACACAAAAAAAAAACTGATATCTTTTTGCTCTTCATTGATGACCAAGGTTAAGAAATGGGAAATTTTACCCTATACCCCAACACATGTACTTTCACCCCTACATATTTTCAAAAATTTCAATTTTACCCTCTTTATTATTTAACCTTTTGCACATTAATTTCTTACGCTGACTTTTAACATTTCCCATGAGTATACCCCAACATCAATTTTTCCAGAGCCTCCTATAATAAGTTTCCGATATTTTTCCGGAAAAGTCATTATTGCTTTATCCGAAATGTGTATTGGAAAGCATTGCATATCCTTTACAAACAGGTAAACGAGATCTAATATTTGAAGTATGAGTTTTTGTTGTACAAGAATTGATATTTAAAACCATTCCTCTCATGTACGCAAGAGCTTGTATACCTAATAAATTAACAAATACCAAGTCTTACAAATCTGAATAAACAACAACAATAATTCCTAATTTCCATCTCAATTTCTTTTCATTTAAAATGTTTGAGAAAAGAAAAAGTAAGAACTAAAAATAAAGTGTACAAAAGGATTCTGAGAAGCATCAACCAGAACGCTTTTGCTCGCGTTTCTCGTGAACAATTCTGATAACCCACTAACCTAGATAACCTCAATCAATAATTCTGGTATATGATTAAGAGAACTCATGAAAGAAGGCTTATTGTTTGTTGGGAGCTGAAGCACGGAAGTGTTTTCACAAGAAAGGAGGGGTGAAATTCTATCGTGTTTTGCTGGAAGCGTTGTTTCCAGCAGCCACGTTTTTTTCCAGAAAAAGATGGGGTGAAGGTATAAATGTAGGGGTGTGGGGTATAACTTTCTAAGAAATGTCATTCCTCTACTTAAGACTTTAAATAATATAATTTTTTGCAACATATTTTTTTTTTGTTGCAATTTCATCATCAAGCTTTCATTGATGAATAAGTCATAATTATAGAATTCTTTAAAAAACTGCTATGGTTATAAAATAATTTAATGTGCAAACCTTTATCATTTTATGGGATTTTCATCATGAATCAAACATGGATCATGACATTTCTGGACAAACGTAACAAAAAATATTTATATTAGAGTTTCGTGATTTATGTCATTTTTACGTAGAAGCAAGAATAATTATGAAAGATATGTTTACAATGTTTATATGTTAAATAAGTTTTAAGAATAAGGTAAACTAAAATGACCAGATTGTTGAGTGAGTGACAATTTATACTTTTGATGTAGTCATAGAGCCAAAAATGTACGAGGTTAATCTATTGGCTTGTATTGTTAATAAAATGGGTAGCAAGCAGGCTATGAAATAATGTACTATGCAATATAATAATTTTGATTAATTATAGAAATATCAATTTATCATAAATACTTTTGTACCAAGTAAATTATTAAATAAATGAAAAGTTTCTGATTTCTCAGGTTTGAACTAGGATCAGAGTAATTTAAGTGATACCGATAAATTCAAGTTTCTCTGCTACCATTATCTGAAAACGTTGATCATGGTCAAATCTTCATAAGCATTTTGAGAGCATTTCAAATAAATTGTATCACAGTATTCAATCTAATGACTATTATACATTACTTCAAACTCCTATCTGATGACCATTTCAAATAACGTTACAGCCTTAAATTTCTAAACATTACATCAAAATTTCCCAAAAAAAAATAAAAAATTAAGTAATTAAAGTTTCACATCTTACAGTATGACCATTATTAGTGAAGACACCAATTAAAACAACAAGAATGGCCTAAACCTATGGGCTATTCATGTCTTGATTATACCTTGTATAAACTATGATTGGCTATACTAAACTTGTTGGCACTCTATACATTTATGCTAGGGAAAAGAAATAAAGTAAAAACAAAAAAATACATGAATGATATTTACTACTGCTCATATTCAAATTAAACTAGAGAATGCATGCAAGTGTATCGGAGCGGAGCGGTAAATTTGTAATATGTACTGTAGTATTGTATAACATAAATCTATAACAATCATTTTTCTGTTGGAGACGTAGGAACAATTGATCAAACTTCGTGATATCAATCATGAGTTCCTAATTATGCGCGTTTATTTATCTGTTTTTCTTAAAGTTGGGTTTATTATCTAATAGATTTAAGATATTGTAAGTTCTAAGCAATAATCTAAACATTGTTTAACGTGATTGAAGCTCTTAGATACCTAAGTTGAGTTTGGAGCAGTTTTAGGATAATATGGATTAGCTTTTATCTCATGAGAGATTGTCATTCAAAATTATAGTTTAATAGCATGTTTGCTAGAGCGGTGAAAACGAAAAAAAAAAACCACGTTTTTTCAGAAGCTACAAAAGTTAGCTTCTTTATTTTCACATTTGTCTTGCCTTGGGAAGCGATATTTGATCCTAAAGTGATTTCAAAATCAAATCCAAACAGGTTATAAGTTACTTAACTTACAAAATAGGTCTACAAAGCTTGTAGATATTCATGAAAAAGTTAAATGAGAGTTTATGAAAAAGCTGAGATCTTTATGGTAATTTTAGCTAATACAAGTAGTTGTTCTTTGCAAAATTCATAGACATTTAGTTTTCAAAAATTAATAAAATTGTACGTGTAATTATGTGAATTAAAAAAGTACAAGTTTTGAAAGAGAAATTGCCTTAAGATTTGGATTTCTACACAGTTAGGTGTATACAAATCCTCACCCTTTAGACATTTTCTCTTTCTAACTAGCTACTAGCATGTATGTTCATGTTGGACATTAGTATATCAAGACTAAAAAACTCTACAAATTATTCGATGTGAGACTTCTTAACTTTAATATAAGAAAAACATAACATTCTCTCTTATGTTTCAAAAGTTCTAAAGAAACTGGAAAAATAATTTTCTGAATCAATTAACCTCATGCCATTTCGAACAAAACAAATCTTCATCGTTATTAACTGTTAATGAAATCACTTTTCACCCCATAACAATCAATAATCAACCATGAACACACATATTGCCAAAAAAATAAATTGAATTTAGTATAAGGATTTAGTTTGTATTCACAATCAAACTCTCTTTTACAAATACACCCAATCATTTCTCATAATTCTCATCATCTAGATATTTATAGAAATGTTTATAAATTAACATAATAAAGTATTAAACCTTGTATGATTTGGTTGAATGTATGTGGAAAATAGTTTTACCCTATTAGTATAAAAGAACACCCTAAGTAAAAAATGTACAAGGTTAATTTGTTGCTTATACTATTAATTTGTTATGAAAGAAGCAGCTTTATATATACTTCACAGATACAATACAACCAACCTAATAAATAAATGGGTCCTTGATCTGTAATTATATGAAGATACTGATCCTATTATACATTACTTCATGGTCATAAATAAAGTGTTTTGTTAGTCAACGAGCAAATGTTGAAGAAAAAGTCAATCATGGTCAAATCTTCATAAGCATTTTGAGGGCATTACTCAAGATGTACCATATAAATTATATCATAGTATTCAATCTCATGACTTTACTCAAAAAAAATCTCATGACTATTATACATTACTTCAAATTTCTATCTTATAACCTTTTCAAATATTTAGAACCTTAAATTTCTAAACATTACTTGAAAATTTCAAAAAAGAAAAAAAAATAAAGTAATTAAAGTTTGAGATCTAACTTTATGTGAATACTAGAAATTGTAATATAAACCGTGGTATTTAAACTATAGTTTGTAATATGTAATTGTAAGTATTACATAATAGAAAACTATAGTTGTCACTCTACTACGGAAGAAGTAGACACAATTGAATAAATTTTGTGATCAATTGTTGTGTTTTTGAGTGCGTTTATTAATTTGTTTTCTTTAGAGTTCAGTTTACTTTTATAGTAAGATCTAAACAATGGTCTCAACCTAAATGAAGCTCTTACTTAATTTTAGTTTGGATTAGCTTTAGGTTAATATGAATTAGCTTTTACTTATGAACTTTTCAATCAAAATAACTTGATGATAACTAGCAGAAATATGTTTATCTTTCCAAAATAATTATTGCGCTAGCGCTTGTAAAATATAAACGATATTTTTCTATTAAACTTGGATATTGATTAAAAGTATAAATATTAGATGTTTGTGAATTTCGAATAATAACGAATCATGTTTATCTTTTTTAATGACGCCAATAATATAGCATTATTATAGAAAAAATTGTTCAAGGGTATAATTTGAATAATGAAAAAAACAACTCAAATCTCCTATTTCCTCCTTTATATATAGTATAGATATAGATATACAGTAAAGATAACATTGTTCCTATTGTAGTGTTGAAGTTCCTATCTTAATGAAATTTAACTGTTTTTCTAATTAATAATTTAAATAATTTTATAAAAATGATAAGAAATTATAAATAAAGGGTAAAATTGGAAAGAGAAAAAGTCAGTCCAAATTGATGTATTTTCTTTATATATAACTAGCGATTAGACGGTTGTCCACTCTTTTTTATTGTGTTAACATGTGTAAAGTATAAACAAATTTTTATGATATTTTGATTAAAATTATTTTAATTTCGATTAAATTTATATGTATAGATAATATATATTTTTCACTTTTATATTGTAACTAATTATAATTATTTTTTCCAATGATACCAACATAATAACATTTTTATAGTCAATTTTTTTTAAAAGTATAATTGGAATGAGGAAAAGACAGCCCAAAGCAATCTATTTTCTTTATATATAGTATAAATGTAGATTAACTTAAAAAAAAAAAAAAAAAAAAAACCTTCAAACCTTTACTATATTCATGAAAAAGTTAAACAAGAGTTGCTGAGAAAGTTCCAAAGTTTATCCTAATGTGTTAATTAGGATAAAAACAAAGTCGGACATAGGTTTAATACAAGAGTATGTAATAAATCATTGTATCTAACTGTCGATAAATACATAGTACATATTAGACTCAAAAACACTCTAAATTATCATATGCGGGACTTCTTTACTTTTGGAATATAAAAAGCTAAATTGCATTTTTGGTCCCTTAACTATTTAGGTAGTATCACTTTGATTCCTTAATTAAAATTCAATTTATTTTGGTCCCTTTACTTCTCTCTGTTACAGATTTTGGTCCTTTCCGTTAGTTTTTATTCAAAAACGTTAGGTATTCTTCATTTTTTTCTGGAATTTTTCTGGGATTCTTGTTGTTGAAGGTTGATGGAGATGATATGAAGATGAAAAAGATGAGAAGAAGATGAAGAAAACCTAACGTTTTTGAATTAAAATTAACAGAAAGGACCAATATGTGTAATAGAGAGAAGTTAAGGGACCAAAATAAATCGAATTTTAATTAAAGGACCAAAGTGATACTACCTAAATAGTTAAGGGACGAAAAATGCAATTTAACCAATATAAAAATACTAAACAAAACTTAATGATCTCCTTCAAAAAAAAAAAGTTAATGATCTATCAAATATTTCAAAAGTTAAAAAAAATTGAAAAAAAGATTTTCTAATTTAACATCATGCCAACAGAACAAATATTCATTTGGTTAAAAAAAATAAAAAATCTTCAAAATATTGAGTTAGAGAAATCATTTTTCACCCGAAACAAACCATAGACAACCACAAACACACAAGAAAAATGCAACTGATATATTTTTGCTGGTCATTGATGGTGAAGGTTAAGAAATGTGATTACTCCAATGTCCCATCATAAACATCGTGCCAAGTTCAACCTACTTATAAAATTTCATATAATATCATTTTCTTCAAAAACTTTTCATTGATAAATAAGACATGGTTATAGAATAATTTAATGTGCAAACCTATTAGAGGATTTTCGTATGAATCGACCATGGATCACTAATAGAAAAAGTAAAATTAGCGAGGAAAATTAGTGACGAAAAAAATGAAATTCCTTACAAATTCCTTGGTCGCAAAATTTCGTGATGAAATTAAAGAGGGATTTCACGTTTTCCCTCACTAAATATCTCTCACTAATTTTTGTTTTTTTAGTAGTGGATCGTGACATTTCTGGACGAACATAACAAACATTAATTATGGTGTTGGGTGGGTGAACTTCTATATAAATTTGCAGAATATAATAAAAAGCAAATCAAAGATAAAATCTACTCAGATTTGATCCAAGATCAAAGTCATTTAAGTGAGACAGTGATATATTCAAGTCTTTCTTCTGCCACTATAAAAAAAGACTAACCAAAGATCAAATCTACACAAACATTTTGAGGGCATTACTCAAGATGTTTCAAATATCCTTACAATCTTATAAACTTCCAAAAAAATAAAAATGAGAAGAAGATTAAATTAATCAAAGTTCCACATCTAACTTTCACGTGCATGGTAAAATTCCCATATTTTATTTGATAAGTTAAGAAACTGCTAAACTTTTCTTATGCAATCAACATCAGGAATCACCAAACTGGATCCTTCATCAAAGTATACTACAATACACATAAAAGAAAATGTTAATTTATTCTCCCTTTCCTCGTTATCTCCCTTGATCCCTCAACGAAGGGAAACCACCATCCCCGCTTTAAAATTAGCTTATTTTGTACTAAAAACAAATGTAGTTTCTCGTCTAGAAGAAGCAGTATGACTAAATAAATAATTGGGAAAACATACATTTTGATCCATAAATGTATGATGCGTTATCATTATAATCCATAAATGTATCAAAGTTGCAAAACATCCTCAATTGTATGGGGTAATTTGTCAATTAATCTATAAAATACAGAAGTTCACTTATAATTATATAGTGATTGTTGCTGCCAGGTTTCCGAGAGATCACTTGGTGGAAATATTTTTTTTCGTCTTTGTGGTCCTCGCAAGGTTGTCAAAATCGGGACTTTACTTCAGGTCGAAAGGGAATAGCAAAATCGAGACTCGTAAAATCGCAATCAAAATCGAAGTATTTTACTCAACTACTTTTGTAGAATCAATATAAGAAATTGTAAAATCGCAATCAAAATCGCAACACCTGTAACGGCCGAAATCGCGAAATCCTATATGCGACCGCGACCTTGACCGTGACCGTTATTTAAAACCTTGGTTTTTATAATATGCTATTTGTGGAGTAACACTATTTGAAGAAGGCAGAGGCAAACATCAGGCCAGGTATAGTTGTTCATACATGAATTTGGATAAACTGATTAATGATGACTTGCTTAAACAATATTAGATTAAAATGTGGTTGTGAGAGGTGTTGGTAATGTTCAAATTGTAAGCAATATAATGCATTGTAATTTAAATTATATGTGCTAGTAAAAAAGAAATTGACACCACCTGAAGGTCCAAAATTTCATGCCATTAAAGTGCTTTCCATGTCAATGTTATAACAAAATGACAGAAGCTCGTTCCACAAAATGAAATTAGAGATAAAAGTCATTTTCTAATTTAATTGATCTGGACTGTTAAACCAACGATTTATAATCTTCCAAGAGACGACATTTGTAGCGCGGAAAGCAGATATAATCAGCAGAGAATCTGTTTCAGCCCTAATATTATTCCAACCGTGCTCGAATGTCCTTGAGATCAAGAGGCAACCTAGGAACAACATCATAGTTGTAAACAAACACGTATAACTTTAAAATTATGTGCGTAGTACAAATCCATATTTCGTTTGAAAAGTTAAGAAACTCTTATATTTTCCTAATCAATCAATATGTCTGCGGTATCTGTGGTTTGAATACTTTGCATGTTTAGGTTTTCACCATGTTTCTTCATCTCTTTCCTGAGACCTAATTATAAACTCTTCAAATTCTTAGCTTTAATTTAGTTAATATGAATTAGTAAAACTTTTCAATCAAAATAAGTTTATGATAATTAACTTGCAAAAAACCCTTCCAAGCTTGTAGATATTCATGAAAATCTTTATAAAAAAATGTATAAAAACACAAGAATGGCATAGAGATTCTCTTATAAAATAAGATTGTATATGAAATCCTCTTCAACCAACTTGTACACAAACATAAAATACACAGTAGTATATAAAACCTCAAAAAGTATATAAACCATCCTATGTGGGACTTCATAACCTTAAATATAAAATATAAAATTTAAAAATACTAAAAGAACTTAACAATCTCTCACACATTCATCCTTTATTTATTGGAAGAGAATAAAAATGAGCTTGTGCGATTACTGATTTGTAATCAAGTAGGGAGACAGGCAATTCTTTGATTCATTTGTTTAGATTTTGTAAGTTGTAACATTTGTTTTGGTGGATCTTGTAATGGTTTATCTGATATCATAGTGAGTGATTTCATTACTGCAATGATCATATTATGTCACTAAAGTGACACTTATCTAGTTTAGTTCAACTATAAATAATACTTTTTTGTTTTGTTTTGGTTTGCCTATAAGTAATACTTCTCACTTATCTAGTTTGATTCAAGTTTACTTTTCAACATATTGAATTTTAAGTCTCTTACATTCCACAATAACTTTTAAGTCATTTACATTTTATGTCAATTTACTTTTCAGTCTTTTAAATTCAAATCCTCGTATTTTTTCTATTCAAGTCATTTAATTTTATATCAAACATTTACTCAACTAATTCCACCCTCAAAATCTTATTCTAATTTAAAGGTATTTAACTAATTATAACTAAGGTTCTTTAAAAAAAAAAAACTAATTATAACTAAGATCGTGTTCAGCATCACCGTGAATTTTCTAAAATTAATGTGGTTCACGGTTCACCATAACATAATTTTGACAAATCCGTTGTGATATCAAACATGCACAAAATAAATAATTCTTGACACAAGGATACACTTTTTACTCCCTGACCATAGGAAAATCCAATTCTAGACAACACATTCAAAACCTTAATTAAGCCTCATTCCAAAATTGGAAAAAGTACAAATCATTAGTTAAATACAATTGTGTGGTGATGCCTCTTGCCAGTTTCCCAAGGGATCATTTGTTTGTAAGATAACTCTTCGTCCTTGTGGTATTCGATTTGAGACTCGACAACCACCAATAGAAGTATAATACTTCTCATTTTATTTATTTTTATATGTTACAATTGTTACTCAATCTTTCAATTTTCATTTATAGATAATAACATAAATATTTCTGTGTTGAAAGTTTTTATAAACATAGGTGAATCAAAACCTTTTTCTTAAGCAACCAATACGAAAAGTGATGAATTGTAAATCAAGTATCGTGATAGTTTTCTCCGTTAGAGAGGACAATGATTTAAAATAAACTCTACAATCACTCTCATATACTTCATTTGGTTTAAGCGGATAAGAGAAATCATTGTAATTTGCATTAATTCGTGAACGAGAGTACAACAAGTATTAATATACAAGCCTACTGTACTACACTAAGATGTACTACATATTGATTACTTGTACTACAAGTTACTCTATTGAACTTGCTCCTTAGTTTGCTCTTGGTGTAATTTCTCCCCACAAGTTGGAGGATGGTAGATATCTATCATCCTCAACTTGGATAGTTAGTTATTGAAGGGTTGAGGACGCAAAGCATTAGTGAAGAAATCTGCAACTTGCTTATTAAATGACACTGGTAACAATTTGAGAATGTTTGCCTAAAGTTTCTCTCTCACAATGTGATTGTCTATCTCTAAATGTATAGTTCTTCGAAATACTAGATTAGCAGCTATATGAATAGCGCTATGATTATCACAATAGATTACTATAACTTTAGGACAAAAGAATCACATTCAGTGTTACTAGTTTCTATTCAATGTTTTACTCAAACTAATGTAACCTTGTAAGGTTTCTTAACAAACTCTCATGCATGTGCTTATTAATTGATATTAGAGCCTAATCTCATGCCTTATTAAAGACTAAAACTGAGAGTATTGCTAGTTATCAGTTTAGTGGTCCATCAATGTGATATTGGAGCCTAATCTCATGCCTTATTAATATTCCTCTGCAAAATATAGTTCAACATTTTGTTTCATATCTTTTTCTTGAATAGAACAAGCAATACTCATTGTCATTATAATATTAGGCCAAAAATTAATACTTGAGTTACCAGTTTTTTTATCTTTTTGCGTTTTAAAATTGTATTTCTTCAACATATATTCTCTATAAAAGCATAGGCTTATATCCCTTGTTTTTGAAACACATATATAGAAACTTAATTTATACACAGTGAAAGTTTCGTCAAAGATGAGTTATTCTGCTGATAATAAAAAGCCACATGCTGTGTTGATTCCATATCCAGCTCAAGGCCATATCAATCCATTGTTGAAACTAGCAAAGCTTCTTCACCTTAAAGGTTTTCACATAACCTTTGTCAACACCGAATACAATCACAAACGTTTGCTCGAATCAAGGGGTCCAAATGCCTTTGATGGTTTTAATGATTTTAGCTTTGAGACTATTCCAGATGGTCTGACTCCAATGGAAGGTGATGGTGATGTTACTCAAGACATACCATCTCTTTCTCAATCTATAAGACAGAACTTCCTTCTGCCATTCGGTGAACTTCTTGCCAAACTTCATGACTCAGCCACTGCTGGTCTTGTTCCACCGGTTACTTGCTTAGTTTCTGACTGTATGATGTCATTTACCATACAAGCTGCTGAAGAACATGCACTCCCAATTGTTCTCTTCTGTCCAGCTAGTGCTTGTTCCTTCTTGGTAGCTTTGCACTTTCGTACGCTAATTGAGAAAGGTCTAATTCCACTTAAAGGTAACAATTTCTGCTATATAATATATACACGTGTGTGTGTGTATGAAGGGACGAAGTTACTTCACGAGTAATTCTGCTTAATAACTCATCATAAACCTTGAGTCTCACCAATCCAAAGTTTCTTAAAATCCAGAATTTGTAGCTATGTGATCTGACAGTAAACATTTACTTATATTTTTTAAAGAGCTTATTATACGTTCATTCAAGTTATCTTGTTAAAGTATCAAATAGTTTAAAAAATTTATGAAAATGTGTTAAGTTGATTTTCTCAATAAGATCTTTTAGTTTGGCAGTTGGATTGATAAATTTAAGGTTCATAATGAGCTATTAAGTGGAGTAACTCGACTAAAAATTACTCTTAAAGTAACTTTGATATCTACTCTCTCTTTTTTCATATATGTATATATATGAAGCTTCAAGCTATTGACTTCTATAATTTTGACAAGCAGATGAGAGTTATTTGACAAACGGATATTTAGACACGAAAGTAGACTGTATTCCAGGATTGCAGAACTTTCGATTGAAGGATCTAACTGACTTTATAAGGAGTACAAATCCAAATGATGTCATGGTAGAATTTGTCATTGAAGCGGCAGATAGATTTCACAGAGCATCTGCTATTGTTTTTAATACTTCTGATGAACTTGAGAGTGATGTAATGAATGCGCTCTATTCTATGTTCCCTACTTTATATACTATTGGACCTTTACCTTCCTTATTAAATCAAACTCAACATAATCACTTGCAATCTTTAGGTTCCAATCTTTGGAAAGAAGATAGCAAGTGTCTTGAATGGCTTGAATCCAAGGAGCCGGGATCGGTTGTTTATGTGAATTTTGGCAGCATTACAGTTATGACTCCAGATCAACTGTTAGAGTTTGCTTGGGGTTTGGCCAATTGCAAGAAACCATTTTTGTGGATCATTAGGCCAGACCTTGTCATTGGTGGATCATTTATTTTGTCATCTGAGTTTGAGAATGAAATTTCAGATAGAGGCCTAATCGCGAGCTGGTGTCCGCAAGAGCAAGTATTAAACCACCCTTCAATTGGTGGATTCTTAACTCATTGTGGATGGAACTCAACCATTGAAAGTATATGTGCAGGAGTTCCAATGTTGTGTTGGCCATTTTTCGCCGATCAGCCAACAAACTGTCGGTATATCTCCAATATATGGGAGATTGGAATCGAAATCGATACTAATGTGAAGCGAGAGGAGGTTGAAAAGCTGATCAATGAATTGATGGTGGGAGAGAAAGGAGATAAGATGAGACAAAAGGCAATGGAGTTGAAGAAGAAGGCAGAGGAGAACACTAGTCCAGGTGGTTGTTCATACAAAAACTTGGACAAAGTTATTAAGGAGGTTTTGCTTAAACAATATTAGATTAAAGTGATTTATTCTAGGAAATTTATTTGTGTATCCCTCTATCTCCTCTTGACTTAGTTTCTTAGTCAAGCAAAAATGATGCATGCATATAGTGAGAGGTGATAGTGATATTTAAATGTAAGCCATATGAATATGATTTATTATGTTATTTGAGTTCAATATAAATAATGATACTTATATTTGTATGGAATTTCATTTTTTTTTTTAATAGCACATATTATTAAGCACCCAACCTCACAAGAAAAGAGGAAGGGGCGAGCAAAGAAACACCAACAAATACAAATGCCCCAGCGTAAAAGCTACAGGGCAGATCCAAAACCAGGAAGAAAAAAAAACCCAGCAGCCATACGGCCAGCAACAACAGAAAACACCAGAGAAGAGCCAGCAACAAATGAAACCAACTGAAGGCTAAAACAAACTGCCGTACAGTTGGGCTATTTGTACACTACGCCCCACTACCGGGCAGCTGCACCTAAACTACGCAGTTGTATGGAATTTCATTTATCAGTCTTATTTGTTTCATTATATAACTGAATTTGTTTTCCTGTATCTATTGCATGTCTTATTTATTTTTAAGTGTAGATATGCAAAGATAAATCACATAATGCTTCTTGATTTGTTGGCTAACATACCCGAACTTCATATTCTCTACCGTTGAGGATTTTCCACATTCACGTATTTGAGATATCAGTGGTCATTCAAGCAAAATCAGAAGGTGTTAGGTTTTCGTTTTGTATTTAAAAAAACTTAGCTTGAATCTTGACTTCTGATCTTGATAGGACGTCCTCCAATATCCCAAATACGTGAATGTAGAGAATCAGAACCACATGGAACCCAAATTCAGCATATCCTAGAGCTTTTGGTAGTTCAAGAATCTGCAATGGAGAACAAAACAGTGGTGCAGCTCATTATTTGGTTGATAGATAATAACGTTGAGCTTGTGCCTTTTGGACGTCCTTCTATGTTTTTTGTTTTAGTTGCTTACATTTTGTAGGGATATACCATAGTTGTAATATCATTTGTTCTGTTCTGTTGGATCTTATATTGGTTTATCTGATAGTATAGAGTGATTTCTTACTGATGGTGATCATAACAAGCTGCAAAATGTTTAAATTGAGTATGCTACTTGTTCTCACCATGCTGAAAAACAGCAATTATTAGAAATTAGAAATCACGAATGGAAGAACTTCTGGTTTTAACAATCAAATGTTGAAGGGCTTATGTTTCAATTTGTGTACGAAATTTCTACCTCCGTTTAGCGTTGCACAAAAGATGGAATTAACCCTCCCAAATCCCAATCAAATTTCCTACATACACAAAAGTAAGGGAATCAAACTCATGACCACTTGCTTAAGAGGTCAAAATCCCTTTACCACTTGAATCAATTTTTTGCTACTTGTAAAATTGATTTTAATTAAAAGTAGAATAAAAAGTACGGGCTTATTGTATCATAATATTCAATCTGATGACCTCTATACATTAACTATTTAAAATATCCTTACAACCTAAATATCTAAACATTACTTTAAAATTTCCAAGGAAAAAAAAAAGAATAAGATTGAATTAATTTAAGTTCCACATCTAACTATGTGCATAGTACGAACGAATCCATATTTCGTTTGCGAAAATAGGAAACTAATATATTCCTAATCAATCAACATTTCCGAAGTATCTGTGGTTTGAATGGTGGCTTTAGAACTTTGTATGTTTAGGCTTTCACCATGTTTCTTCATTTCCTGAGACGTAATGAACTCTTCAATTTTGGCTTTGAGTTCAACATCGGGAATCAGCATATCGGCGGTAAGATGAGAACGGTTGAATGGGTCACTCTGCACAATAATCAAATAGGAAAGCATAAATGACTGAACCACTTTTCAGAATGAACATCAGTAATATAAAACAACAGGTCAAAGGAGTTAGTTACGCTGTCACTAAGAAGATGCCTCTGGATGACAGGACGATCAACCGTGATTCTTGAAGAAGGCAAGATAACTGGATCCTTCATCAAAGTGTACTACAATACATATAAAAAAATTGTTTATTAATTCATTGTGTATTTAAATTAACTTATTCTGCAATAAAAACAGCTCACAATAAAAGCAAAAAACAAATTGACAGCTTTCGCAAAATCAAAAGTAATTTTTCCTAAAAAAATATAACATCAGTGCCGGCTCTTTCCACAAAAATATCGACGTCTGTGCAGAAAAAAGTGTAAAGCATACTTGAATTGGATCGAGGAATTCATCTGGTATTTCTCCCAGTGTATCTTCAGCTTCCATGGCCTCTGAAGCAGCAACTTTGGCTTTAGCACCAAGCTGAATAAATTCCTGAATAATTCTTCCATCCTCCCCAATTCTACGAAGGACATCCGCAGCTGAGCTAAACAACTGCAGCAAATTCGCTGTCAAATTGCATTCTCTGATTGGATCGTGGAAATACTGTAGTAGAGATCATAAACTACTTGAGGACAATTGCAGTATATTAAAAGTCTAACCTGATCATTGTATGATCGGCCATCCTTTGAGATGGCAGATGGGAAGATGGAATTTGTGTCACCTCTGGCAAGATGAACATATACATGCACAATCTTCAAATGAATAAGTTAGAGTGTAGTTAGTTCTCCGGAATATAAAGTTAATATTTGTTCTGTAATATAGATGGTAACTATATATCCCTTCAAAGAAAAATAAAAAGAGAAAACCTCTCGCAATCTCTCTTGCAAAGTAAGACCACAAATGTTCAATATAAAATGAAAAATAGACAAGGGTTTTGATATTATCGAAGACCAGAGAAAACAACAACTCTTCATGAAATAATTCTTAAGTTACTAATGTTGGAAAGATTTTCATGTCAAGCACACAATAACAAGAATTGTACAAGACATTAATGTGAGGTAGCACAGGACAGACAATTTTGACACTAGAGATTGAAAACTACAACAATTTTGGCAATATATATTCTGACAAACAAACAAACCATCGTGAATGAAATTATTAAGCTTGCAAAGCAATAAGGAATGCACAAGAAATGAACATGGCGTTTAACAATATAAAAGCAATAAGGAAATAAAAGTGGAGTATAAAAGCACTCTTATGTATTTGCTTTTGAGTCTGCCAAAGGTAATGCCAACCTGTTTAAGCAAATGCTTTGGACGAAATTCATATTTTTCGGGATCTTTCAGACTGAGTGATTTTCTTTGGGGACCCACCAATTGCAGCAGAAAGTAATTGAGCATGCTAGCCACTCTATCAACCTTGCAAAATGAAGGGATAAAAAAAATGATTAAGTTAATAAGGAGAATAACAAAGTTCAGGAGTAACATTATAGTTTGCCACAAAATCCGTTTTATGCGATGACAACTTGAATAACAAGCTAATGTTGGACAGAGAGAGAAATTACCATCTCAGGAAGCAGGAATGGAGCAGTAATCTGCTCTGTAGTGAATGCAAGCATGCTGACATCTTCATTTGCCAATTTCATATCTATCCGAATAATCTACAAAAACATTCCAGCATTGTTTGTTTTATTAGATTAATTTTAAAATATATGCATAAACATAATTACTAAATAGACCAAAGTCAGACTGACATTTTCTTGAGAGTGGAATAACCGGGTCCTTTCCTGCCTCTCTTGAACTGGTCGTCGCTCCCATTCCGCAGTATTTGACATCTCAGCCTCCAATTCTTTTAGCTCAAGAATTTTGTTCAGACTTTCGTCAAGAAGATAAATACTATCATTAATCAGAAAGTTCAAGAAATTGAGATAGACGCCCTTTTCCTCCTCTTTAGCAATCTGCAACAAAAGTTAAGCATAAAACTAATGCAGTTGAGTATCATGAGATAAAAAATAAAAATAAAAATCAAATGTCTTTCATGTATCACCTGTCTCCAAGCACTACGATGACTAGGGACATTCCACAGGTATTCAAGGAGCTCGGCAATATTATGGCGGATGTTAAACTTATCGTAGAACTGTAGTGAACGAGTAACAAATAAGATAAATTAGCTAGGGATTCTTGTAGTACTCAACAACACACAAAGATTATGAATCCAAATACTGAAACCCACTGAAAGTAATATGTATATCAATGTTGTCAATTGTGGATAGCGGAATATGAATATTCCGCTATGCAATAGTACTATAGCAGCCATTTGACAACATTTTGAACTAAAAAGTGTTCCACGGAACAATTGCTGTTTGTCCAAATTCTCCTGCGCTATATCGCTATGGCGTCGCTATAACTGCTATTTAACAACATTGATGTATCATTGTGTGTACAATACAAAACCATTATCAGGGCAATATCTGTGAGCTATATAAAATTAGTGGAACAGTTTGAAATAAAACTCGTAAGTTAATTTGACATTGCTAGTCAAATAACACGTGTAGGATTATAATGAAATATTTATCTAACCATCCTATCTCATCATTCGGTAAACATGAACATGGACACCCTTGTTGAAGTTTCAGAATGAGTTTGAAAATAATAATCAAGATAGGTGTTTTCCGAACAACTAAAATAGATTCCTGGTATCAATCTATAAATTTACAGCATGGAGAAAAAAAGTTGGTCATTGTCTTCAAATGTAGACTAACCTGTGTGTGAGAACCAGTGAACTCAATGTCGACATAAAGTTTCAGAAGATTCCTCACAAGATACTGAAGAGACAGTTGATGCCCTTCAAATAATGTAGATGTAGCAGATGAGCTGCTGCATTAAAGGAATAGGGCATGGCAAACACGTTAAAATTACTGAACTTGAAGACTTCAGAACAAGATTCAGTGATATAAATTTAACAACCAAACTTCTACTTTTGTATAAAAGACACCAAATTACCTCCTACGAGGCATCCAGTTATTCAGAACTTCGACCATCTTGGCTCTCAGATATGGGTTTTTGATAAAGTCAGGGCTGCCCATGAACATAATTATGAAGTTCATAAACTCATCCTGCAGAACAAGAATAGAAAGGCATAACCCTGATTAAGAATTTGGTAGAGAAAGGATTAATAAAAAATAACCGTTTGAGGTGAAATCTACCAGCACGACTCCATCTAAGGCCTTTGGAATCCGAGAAGCAAAAATTAGAAGTTCCAGGGCATCTTCTACAAAATGTTCAGGCATGGCGGAAAATTCCATAGGGCATGGGTTTGGTAGTGGCATCTTAAATCCACCTACCAAGCCAACCAACCAGACGATCATCAAGCGGTAGAAGGAAAGTGCATTCTGAATAAGAGTGTTATCCTAAGGAAAATAATGTGAAACCGAAAAAGTCAAAATGAGAATTTGTTTAAGCTAGAAAAAACACTAAAAAGTAACAAAAGCTAATCTACAAAATATGAGATGAATCAACCATCTGACTTTAAAAATTAGACTCAGATAATATAATCTTGGACAGATATAGAATATGACACTCTTATCCTTCAAAGCAACCACACTCATGAATTCTTTATTAAGAAATAAAAAAATACCATTAGGTTCCATCAATGAGCTAATGTCACAAAAGAAAACTAAGAATGATAGCAGAAAGAGAGCACATTTGTGACAAGGTGCAAATAAACAAAACTGCACTCAACTAGTTATATCTATATTCTAGTATAAATAAATGTAAATCCCGTAGTACAAGGTCTAATACATGTGTGTAGAAAACAACATTCTGTACCACTGTATACAATAACACTACGACGGCTACTTACACTCCTCCCTCAAAGTAGATAATTTAATCATAAGTACTTGGCATGTTACAGATGTAGTTAATCCAAGGACCCTTGAGAAGCTGTAGTAAAATATATATGCTAGAAGGTCATTAAGTTGATCAAATTAGTAGCATTAAAACAAAACAGAAGATCTTCTCCCCAGTGGAGTGACAGTCTATCTATAAAAGAATGGTCTGGAGGTAAATGCAAGGTTATTTGATTGTCACAAACCAGTTGCACCAGTTTTGCAGATGGCTTGAAGACAGAAGCCAAAGCCAAAGCCAAACAGCTACTGGAAGGAGGAACACGTTTGAAAAGGAGAAAACTAGTGTTTCTACCCTATCAATACTAATGGGCCTATAATTGTACAAGAGTTCAGTTTTAATACACTAAGGTAGGTAGCGTGTGGTATACAGGTTAGAATATGACATAATAAAACATGAGTTCTATTCTATATTTGATGCATATTAAAAGTTGAACAGAACAGGACAAAAGTAGAAAAAGTGGTACATTTACATTTTGGCACCATATGGAACCAAAGAGAACAGTACATGTTACTCCATTCCATTATGTCTGTGTCAAACGCTACTCAAGTATGGTGTGTATCTAATGGACATTTCACAGAGAAAACAAAACTCCAAAAAGAGAAGAAATATAACCTACCCTCAATATCTGAGCTTCATAGCAAAGCTTCTCTTGCGAATACAACTCCAGTTCTTTCTCAAGTCGGGTTATATCCAATGCCAATTGAGGAGAGGGTGACTGCTCCTGCATGGTTTTAAGTGTGGAAAGAGTGTCTTCGCTTCTAGAAATATCCTGAAAAATAACATGTCCCCAAATTCAAAGCATATAAGAAATAAGACAACATTAATATTTAGCTCCCATAAAATTAGAATACTAAACTTAGCACCAAAACAAAAAACATTAGAATATTAAACCTATAATTCTACCCAAACATACATGTCATTACCTGAGCTAAGTGTTTGTAGTCAGAAAATGCTTTTAAAAGCCCCAAGTTGAGCACTCTTGCAGTCATAAAGAAGCATTCACATATAAATGAGTATTTTGGACTGGCATTATTACTACCAGAACTACTGGCCTCTTGAGATTCTTGCAGACGTTTCTCACCATCATTATATTGATTCATATCCCCTGTCGTAGCTGGGTTTTTACATTTAAGCCATTCAGCAACTTCTTCTGATGACGCATGAAGGGCAGTCAACCCACTAAAACAAGATCATAACCAAAAGTTACATATAGAGAGATACATGAAACTTCAATAAGAAATTCTAAAATTTAATATACAAACCCCTCACCTTAGCTTCAAACGGTTTGAGTGGTGTACATATTTAGCATCAATTTTATCCCTTTTAGTTAAATTTGCATCTAAAAATGGTTCGCAGAGGCGAAGCATGACAGCACTGAGACTTACAAACATGCCTGAACTTGCAGAAGTAATTGGGTCAACCTGTTAAAAAAATGTAATACATGGTCTCATGAGACATCAAAATAATAAAATAATAGACTTAGGTTCAAAAAGAAAACAATAAAGTCCAGCCTGAATTTGATTAGTAATGAACAAAAGAATGAGAACAAAAAAAAAAAAATCATTAATACAATATCTCTTGTTTCATCACATTTCATTGTTTTTTAGAATGGAGAAAAGAAAGAAATTTACCTGCATCTGAGCCCTAGAAGCATTTAAATTGATCACCTCTGCAAGATACTCAAGTACATTTTCACGAGTCTCTGTACTTTTAAGGAGGATGCGGAGTACTTCGGATAGGCCATCATATAAGGTATTCATGACAGTTTTGATGGTGGTGAATGAAGATAGTAAATCAGCTGGTCTCCGAGTTGACGCATCAGAAAAGCACTGCTGCCTGGATTTAAATGTGAGGAAAAATGTGTTAAAAAAATAAGCCAATTCCTTTTGAACTGATTTCAATATGCACTTCATGAATAAGCTTATTTTAATAAACTAAATATCTCGTGACAAAACCTGATATTGGACAAGCGCTAAATACCCTTTCTAGAACTTTTGTGAACTTATCTTACCACTTAACAATAATTCCTTTTGAACTGATTTCAATATGCACTTCATGAATAAGCTTAATTTAATAAACTAAACTACTCGTGCCAAAACCTGATATTGGAAAAGCGCTAAATTAAGCTATTTACCCAACTAGTTAGTTGAACCAAGTTCATACACAACTGAAAGCAACACTCCTACTACCATTATCTTCATTTTCTCACCATTCCAACAATTGAATCCCACTAAAACGAAATACACAACCCATACAAAACAAACCAACTGATAGTTCAAACTTCAAACCAATTTTACACAAATAAAATAAAAGCTTCATTCCATACCATGAGAAACACAATATCATTTGTCAATTGAACCATGTTCACAAAAATAAAAGCAAAGTTTCAGTCCATAAAACGAGAAAATCAATATCCAAAATAATCGAAAACAATTGCATTCCATACAAACTAGGGTCCTGTTCGAATAAACGACTTACTATGTGGCTTATAGCACAAGCGCTTATCATACAAATGCTTATGAATAAACTATCTCCATAAAACAAGATAAATTAGAGTCAAATTGTTTTTGTCTAATCTATAAGTTGTTTTCATAAGCTATCCTGGAGTGCTTGTGGAAATAAGCTAAAATAACTTTTAAACATATCTAAGTTGTTTTCATAAGTTCTCCTAAATAGTGTCACTCAGGCTTATGCCATTGAATAAACTCAAATAAGTCAATTCAAACAGTTGCACTAGTGATTATACCAGTAGATAAGCTCAAATAAATCAATTCAAACAGTGTCGGTGGTGCATATGCCACTAGATAAGCTCAAATAAGTCAATCCAAACAGTACCCTAAACACAATCAAATAATCAAAAACAATAAAAAGTTCAAATCTCACCCAATATCCGGCGAACTCTTGAAGAAGTTTTGATCAGGAAGAGCACTAACATGAAAAAAAGGACCCAAAATGCTAGTCATTTCGATAGCACGACCATTCATATAAACACCTTTAGGAATCCACCATTCATGACTAACAAGACTCTTTGCACCAATAGGTAACCTAACCAAAAACAACAAAACCCTAAGCGAATCCTGAAAATTCCCAAGCACAGATACCTTCATCACACTCCCCCTCAATTCCTCATACAACCCTTTCAAAATTTTATCCAAAGTTTCAAAATCACTATCCCGAAAAAACTCATCCAAAAACCCTGGTGGACTCTTCACTCCAGCAACTCTTGTTTCACCACCAAATACCCCCATTCCACCGCCGCCACCGCACTCTGATATAATCAGAGGCAATAACGGCGATGCTCCAGCGCCAGTGCCACTGGCGCTGGAATTTAAATCCCGAGCTCCACTAAAAAGCTCGGGATTCGCGAGATGAATCCTACAATATGAAACACAAAGTTTCTTCGCTTGTTTAATCACGGTTTCGATTTCTGACCTAAGGTGTTTATCTTTCATGTTAACAATTTTCTTCGATTCATCATGAGCGCGGTTGTAACAACCGACTAGATAGTGAAACGGTGAGGATTCTACTCCGGCGACAGTGAAATCGCCGGAGAGACGATCGATGAGAACTCTTTCCATTACATCGCGTGAGAGGAGAAGGTCTTTTCCTTCACTGAGAATCTCTGCGGCGGTTAGTTCGAGATAAACGATTCTCGAATCGGTTGCTCCGGTGGTGGTTGTTGATTCTCCGGTGATGCTGACGTGGAAGATTTTGCGGATGATTATGTCTTCTACTTCCTGTGGAGTTCGTTGAGGTTTTGTCGCCGTCGCCATTGGAGAGTGATCGGAAAATCGATTTCCTGTGATTTCGAGATTTTTGAATTTTCTCGAGAAAATTTTTGTCGAGAAATTTTCCCGAGAAAGTGAGAGAGAAAAAGGATCTAGTTAGAGTGATAGAATGAAGAAGAAGATTCTCCTTTCTTTATGAAAAAACTTAAATAGAATTAGGTAAAGGTTAAAACGACATGGTTTTGTTATGATAAAAAAAAAAAAAAAATTTGGTTACTTGTAAAAGAAAAACAAATTTTTGAAAAATTTGTTATTAGATATGCAATCAAATAGTTCAAATAAGTTCTTATCAAAAATCAAAAATAAAATCAAATCAAATAACTAAGTTAGAATCGATCACACAATTGAAGAGTTCAAGTAACTAACTTGGAGACAATATTGTCATGTTTGGTTTCATTTTTAAACTACTGGTGTGTTTTAAAACCATTTTAGAAAGTATGTTTATGTCTCTCGATGCATTTTTTAGCACGAAATTAGAAACTTCAAGATTTAACTTTTTTGTTTGTGTAGTGTTTTGAAGAAATTGAATGTTGTTTAAAAAGACATTTCATCTATTAATGTTTTTAATTTATGTGACAATTTTAAATATTTTCATTGGTTGTATGTGTAAAATTGTTTTTGACCGTCATGCTCACCACCAAACTATCAATTTAATAGATTTTTTAAAATCATCCAACAAATAATGGAGTTATTTGTGCTTTTTTTTACCCAACTAATTTTCACATGCGTTAAATTAAATTCAATTTAGCCGAATATGTTCAAATTCCTTGTAACTTGTTATAGAATGTTCTCTTAAAAAAAAAACTTGTTATAGAATGTTGGATCTGAACTTCTTTTTTATGTATTTTTTTATTAATCTTGGTTTATTTGTGATTTTGGTTCTTGATCATCATGTTCTCTACAAAAATAGAGTTCTTGATCATCATGTCCTCTGGAAAAACAAAGTTTCTAGCACTTTAAAAAAGTATTTTTTGTTGTTGATTATATGGGACAATTATACATAAAATAATTTTTTGTGAAATTATAATTTCAAAATAATTATCATTTACATTCTTTCAACTGTAACGTTTGGAGAACTATGTCTAAATGTTGCAAATTATTATTACAAGTTTTACTATACACTAGAATATCATCGAAGAAAATCAAAACAAACTTTGTAGAAACGGTTTGACACATGTCATTCATCGTAGACTGAAAAATCGTCAGTGCATTCATCAACCCAACCGGCATTACCAAGTATTCATAGCCCTTCATGTGTGCGAAAAGTTGTGTTATGAACATCTTCTTCTTTCATGTTCATGTGTATCTGATGATAGCCGAATTTTAAATTCAACTTTGAGAAATACCATGCACAATATAACTCATCCACCACCGGTATGGAAAATTTGTCTAACATTGTCTCCTTGTTCAACGCTCTATATTCCACACACATCGAGAAAATATTTCATTTCAAATTTTTAAGATAAGTTTGGGTGTTATGCTTTTGAAGCAAATTATTTCATAATGACATGTGAGTTTAGATGTGATCCGGTTAGGGAGTCGGTCTCTTAATATATGGTTTCATAGTATTTTCAATTCTCTAATAGGACTTAGTGGAATATAGACATATTAGAAAAGTGGAATGTTATTATATAAAAAAATTATACATCTGAGTTGATTTTATTAGCATGGACTTCTTAGTTATCCATTTTCCACTTAAGTCTCAATGCATAGACTTTTTATCTACTATGCAATTGTTGCCTAAGATTGAGCTTACCGTTAAAAATGTTTCCAAAATCTTGATTTTCAATTAATTTCCTTAAAAATGATTTTTTTAATTAAAATCATGCTTATAAAATAAGTAAAATTGCATAAGATGATTTGAAAACACAATAGAAATTTGTAGAAGTTACATGTTGTTACAACATATATATACCTTTCAAATACGGACCATGCAGGAAAATAAGGATTTCGAAAGCAATGTCTTTTAAATTATTACGTTGTTTACGTTGTTTGTAACGATGCATATATTGTTTACTGTTAATTAAGTCTTTGGTCTCTATAAATATCTGCAGTTTTGTTTTTAGTCCCTATAAAAATAAATCACACTTTTTAGTCCCTACGAAATTTTCCGTTAGTGTTTTTAGTCCCTATAAAATTTTCCGCCAACATTTTTAGTTCCTATCAAAAAATTTCATCAACATTTTTGGTCCCTAAAATGCTTAAGAAAAATGTCACAGGGACTAAAAAGTGTGATTTTATTTTGTAGGGACTAAAAACAAAACTGTAAATATTTATAGGGACTAAAAACTTAATTAACCCTATTGTTTATAAATACTTAGACATGCAACAATGTGTTCTCATGAGTGTTTTTTATTTTATATATTGGTCTAAAAAATATAAAGTACAAAAGAATAAATGCAAAACAAATGAGACCATACAAACAATTACCATTGTTGATGTTTCTCACATCATTTCAAAGTAGTAATATATAAATGTATAATTTGTCCATAAAATATTATAACTTTACAAAATTTTACGTGATTATTTATAAGAAATATAATTAGTTTTTTTTAGATAATAGATACATGATGCATAAATTTAACATAGGTTAAAATTTACAATCTTTATATCTCTAACATATATAAAATTTATTTCAATGATATTCATGACTCAGAGTCGTATTTAATACATGAAAAATGAATATAGTATATTCTTTAAAAAATATATTGGTAGTTCATGCATATAGCCAACGATGTTGTTTGTAATTGAAATGCATGACTTCAAAGGTCATATTTAATATATGAAAAATAAGAAAGATGTGAATTCTTTGTAAGATATATTAGTTGTTTGTATAATATATTGTAGTTGATGATATTGTTTGTGATTAAAAAGCATGATTTCGAGAATCATGTTTAATTCATAATAATGTGACTTACAAACGAACGCACTTCGACGCACAACCCGTTCTTAACATAGATATGTTACTAGATAATAAAAATGTTAGATCACATGTTTTATGAAAATTTCTACAACAATTCTAATGGAATTGTCTTATTTACCACTATACTATTTGTTTTTGAGTGAGTATACTTACTTGATCACCTTTTTAACAAATGATATCCACATGCACAAATAACGATCATTTGTTACCTACTTCATTGAATAAGAATAATATATTGAAGGTGAGAAAAACATAAGAAGGGAGGTTGAATTGTGTTGGTTTTTTCAAAAACTTTTTTAAGTGTTTCAAAATTGGTCAGAGTTTGACTCAAAGTTTGTTTGCAGCGGATAAATCAAACAGAGATAGAGGGAGAAAGAGCAGACACAAATCAATTTATATTGGTTTGTCCTACAAACTAAGAATAATCCAATTTTGTTGAACTTTGAAGGGATTTAAGTTTTCATTATAACCTCACTAGATTACAATTGCTCAAGGACACTTCCTAGAGACTTCTAAATACACAAGCACACAAGCAAGATACCTCCAATGCTTAATCACAATTGAAAGAGACTTCTAATGCTCAAGCACGCACGCAAAAGACTTCTAAAGGTTTATAAATAAACAAGATTTGTTCTTACACTTGATATACAATCAGAGGTGTAAACAATACAATTCAAAACAGACTCTTAAAATTTACAATTTCTAAGATACGAACTTTGATAAGAAATTGTTAAGTGTTTTATGCACTTTTTACTTTGGCAGAGTAATGACGCAATTAAAATTGCAAAGTCTTGTTGTTGGTGTACTTCTGAGTCTGAAGGTCTTTCGAGTCTGATGTTATTCAGAGTCTAATGAGGATTTTCAGCTATTGAGTAGCATCCATTCTTCTGATCCAAGATATTAACTTCTGATTGACATTTCTTCAAATCTTTTACCATAGTCTTTGAGCTTCTCGTGTGCTTTTGATGGTCCTATACATGTTCAGACCTTGTTAAATTTTAATTTATGGTTCTGCACACTTGAATGTATATTAGCATATCCAATTGTTATTTAATACTTTGTTATCTTCAAAACCTTAGAGAAATTGTACAAGCCAATTTTGTTCCAACATATATATATCTATCCCGCATCCATGAATTTTTTTCAGAGGATTTCACATCCATGGATATTTATAATTTTTTTGTTGAAAAATCATTCACGTAAAAAAATTATTATTGAAGATATTTATTTCTTTCTCTTTTTCTTTTTTCTTTTATATTGAAGAGGCTAATTTATTAATTCAATGGTTACGAATATACACCTCCTTGTACTTACTCCCCGCAGTAAAATTTCATTCCTAAATTATTACACTTACTAACAAATTGATCATTATGCATTATGAGTCATACATGTCCAAGAACTGCCTCATTACATTGACAACATTTTGAACCTGAGCATAATTTTCCTCCCCCTCTTTAGCAACAACATTTTCCAAAACATCATTAGCAATAACTTCTCATCATTTTCAGCAACAATATTTTCAGCATTTTCTTCTTCTAGTTCTTCAGGCTCGATATTTTTTTTTGAACAAGTCTTCAGGCTCGATATTAATTCTGTCTTTTGGTCTCCTAGAAACACCTTTCTTCACACGAGCTCTTGAGTTATGACCAAACAATCCACACCTACCACATTGAGTGTCATTATAAGTCTTCTTTATGTTACTCCCACAAACAGGCTCCTCATTGCCATCCTTTCTCATGTTCTTCTTTGGTCTTCCTGCAACACTTCTCACCTTTGGGGGCACAAGTTTGTCATAAGGAGTTGGTTCCCAATATATTTAGGAATTCACTAGATGAATAAAGTAGTTGTAAGTTGCCCTATATGATCCAAGGGTCAACCAAACATTACATTAATAACTATTTCATCTATTAATTCCTTGTGTAGTATCAACAATTTCCTCTTGATTATATACTCTATTTTGCATACTAGCAACCAAACAGTCTATCACATTTCTCTACTCAGCAATTAATATATCAACCTCCATAATCATTGCATCAGCTTCAGTTGTCCCCATACTTACATTTCGCATAGACTCTTGCCTATCTCTCTCAAGCTCATCCTTCTCTTCAGAAGATAACAACACAAGTTCAACCTCATCATTATCCACCACATGTTGTGCATATATTTCCACTTCATTCCGATTAGCCCTTACAACTTGCACCATATCCAAAACATGTTTATCAGTCGTCAATGGATTCAAGCAGATATTGCGATCAGAAGCAGCACCTTCATACAAATTCAAGTATCACAATTTAGATACCTTGAAGTAACCTCTGCAATGTTTCACCATCTTCTCAATGTCCCACAAACATAACTCACCTGCATCCATTTTTTCCCAAACACAAAATTCACCACGGACATATTGCAACTTCCGATACTCATCTCGCTTTAAACCCTCACTGTGATGCAGGATTTGCGTGATATTTTCTTTCATCCTACGAATTTTGGCAACCTTAGTCATAATCACAAACAAAATCAGAACTCACTAGCATAGGAAAGATACCATTCTTAGAAACTGTTTTAATCAACCAATAATTTCCTTCATTGCTTGTCTCATGTTCACCAATTTCAGTAACCAACCAGAAAACATCAAATTTTGAAGTCTTAAAATGAAAATCCTAAAATGAATAATAAAAAAAAGGTCTAAAAAACACAACAGTCACAAAAAACAACAAAGCAAATATCAAATGAAGTTTAAACATGAAAACGAATGGATAAAAAATGAAAACAAAACTAAAGAAAACGATCACAAAAATGGGGGAAAACGAACAAGAGTGAATTGAAAACGAACAAGAACGTCGTTACCTTAACAAACAACGAAATCTTCCTTCAAAACGGTATCTTTTCCAACATTGGTCGATGAAGATGGTGATGATTTTGGAGAGATGAAGATTGTGAAGGTTTTAGCGGGAAGGAGAAGAGTCAAGGATTGGTTTGATGTTTCTGAATGAAATGTGAGGATGGTAGGAATGGGTAAAAGTGGAAAAATAAAAAAAATTGAATGTCAAAAGTCAAATCTGAAATTTGTAACGTTTCAATCAAAATGTTCCTGGTTGGAGGACGGATTTTTTGGTGGTGGTCAGGGTTCGAACTTCAGACCTTGCATATATTACGCATTGTCCCTACCAACTGAGCTAAGCTCACGAGGACAATTAGGGGTGTAAGTGGTTCGGGCAAATCCGATGAAACTGAAAATCCAAACTGAACCAAACTGAAAAAGTATCCGACCTCGTTTGGTTCAGTTCAAAACCGAACCGAACCAACCTAAACCGATCTAGTTTGGTTCGGTTCTCAGTTTTTAATTTTGAAATCCAATGAATCGATGAACCGAACCGATGCTAACCTCACTCCCCATTTAAGTAATATTATCCCTCCTCACACATACTTATGATTAAGCTCAAAATTAAAGTCCAACATAAAGTACTCTTTAATTCATTCACTTTCTCCAATCATCATCTTATCTCATCACTCACAGTCTAGTTTGTTTATATTAAAAAAGAACACTAGCCGCCAATCTCAACTAACCCATTGTTCCTTATTGATATTGGGACTGTCCATCTCTTATTAGTTTTTTGATGTTAGTTATACAAAGTAGTTTGGAAAACAAAGAACATGGAAAACAAAGCTTTATGAAATATTTGAGTATGTTGTATGCATGAAATACAAATTTGTGAAAATTTGAATTTTTTTAATTGTATTTTCTAACAAACCGATCCAAATTGTACCAAATCAACTAGTTTGGTTTGGTTTCTTTTTTTTTCTTCTTCAAAACAGTAAAAACCAAATCAAACTGAACAGATGAAAATTTTATTAGTTTGGACATTTTTAAATCGAATCGTTACACTCCTAAAACATTTGAACGGCATATTTGATTAATCCTTCGAAATTGAGGACCACTCTGATGATTCCCTCAATAAATAAATAAATAACCAACATAAAAGAAAGAGGACATGTACTACTCACACCCCAAAAACCCAAGTTACACCTCAAAATGACTAATATACCTTTTAACTACATACGTAAACTGAATTTACATTAACTACGTAAACTGAATTTACATTAACCTCTCATATACATACTTAAACTAAGTTTAAACTAACCTCTTATATACATATGTAAACTGAATTTACACTAACCTCTCATATACATACGTAAACCTCTTATATATATACGTAAATTGAATTTACACAAACCTCTCATATACATACATAAACTGAGTTTACATTCAATGAAAAAGATGTTAATTCAATCTTTGAACTTGATTGCACATCTATGGTGATTTGTGGATGAAAGGGGGTGTGAGTTTAGAATGATAATGAAAGAAGAGTTTTTACAAATTTACATGAAGAGGACAATTTTGGTATTATTGTAAAATTTTAAATAAATTTAGGTGTAATTAAAATTATATGGGCGAGACTGGAAAGAGTGAAGAAAGACAGGTGACACCGACAGTGACATCATATAGGTGTGCAAGATAGACTGGGCCAGATGAGTGATGAAAACGACATCGTTTTGATATAGGGTTTCTGTTTTGCGATCGAATCGAGTGGTACCAACCAAATCAATCAACGATTCTCTGCTCGTGCCACTGTCACTCCCAGTTTCTTCAATTTTCCCCATAATCGGTATCTTCTTCTACCTCTAAATTCCAATCCCCTTTTGAACTGTTTTACTTTTAATTAGGGTTTCTAATAATTTTTTTCTTCAAATTATAATGTGGGATTATAATTTTGTGGTGTTTTTCAATGACCCAGTTCATATTTTACATTAAAAATTGTATTTTTAAGTGTTACTTCTTATGATCTGAATGATTTTTTTAATGGGTGTTTTAGCTTTAGCTTGGTTTTGATAAGTTGATTTTGAAGATGAACTATTTGAACTGGGGGTATGGTAATAAAGTATTGAACTTTGATGTGATCTTTGAAGAAGGAAAAATCTGAAATCTGTGTTATTAAATGTGTTTATCAAATAAGTGTTTTTAGCTTGTTTTCAATTATATGATATGGTTTTTAATTTTGATATGTAATGATCAATATGAGTAGTTATATTGAAATGATTGTAGTAGTTTGTTAGTCTAGATCAGGGATTCTTTCAAATTCTAGTTGTTCAGCTGGTACAAAAGTAGATAGCTGAAATTTTTGTTTGATTGCTAAGTGGTGACTTGTGGTGTTAATATAGCTCTGAAGTTATCTTATGGCGTGTAGATGAGTTAGTTGATCCATAAATTTAGATGCAGAAATTAGTTTAAATTTTTATGCAGAATTGAGATTGTTAAGTTCGTGTGATTTCTGTAAGTACTTCTTGAGAAGTTCATCTTACTTGGGTCATATTTGATATTTAGTTGTTAACTGGATTGAGCTGTCTTTAGTCTAGACCGAACTTGAGAAACTATTTTGTGCAAGTTCTGTGATTAGGTACTGGATTCACTGTATTAAAAACACACACACACACACACAGAGTTATACGCTTTAATTGATCTCAACCATCGATTTGAGATTGGTTGGCTTACATTAGACCTTCACTAAATTATCTTTAAATGATCTTCTCCATTGGTTTAAGATTGGATGACCAAGATCAATAACTTTGTCACACAGTTACTACATGGAATCTGAATCTCTGTGATCATACCTCTATGTCTGGTTTATATTAACAATAAAAGTAGAATAAAGCATGCATGGTAGGCACTCTAATATGGGTAGTGTGAAGTTATTATAGAGAAAGTTGGGGGTAACACCCATTATTGTAAAAACAGTAAAATAACGTCTTAGGTGGCTTAGACATGTTAGAAGCGTCAACTAGGAGGGTAGACCTGTATGAAGGACACTCAAATGGTTAGAGGAAGAGGAATACCAAAGAAAACTATAGGTCAAAGTCAAACCATCAAGAGAGAACTATAAACAAATGGCTTATTGATATATGTAGTCTATGGCAGAAAGTTACGGTGTTGTTTATCCATGTAGCTGATCTCAACTAGTAGGGAAAGGCTTTGGTTGTTGTTTTTCCTTGTTACTGTTATGTTGATCTGTACTATTTGCTTGTTTCAGACATCATGTGTTGAGTCAGTCATTAACTTATCACAATGAGGACTGAATGATACCTTCTGACTGGTTATAAACTTATTGTGATGCAGAATGTGGAACTTCGCATCAAGTTGTATTGCTGGAAATGTAGGACTGAAAAAGGATTCGTCAAACCCAACTCATTCTGCTTCAGAATGTTCTGATGATGAGACCTCTGTCGTAGGAAGAGAGGAAGGGCTTGAGTGCCCAGTATGCTGGGAATCTTTCAATATTGTTGAAAATGTGCCTTATGTTTTGTGGTGTGGTCATACCCTCTGTAAAAACTGTATCTTGGGACTACAATGGGCTACCGTGAAATTTCCAACACTGCCGGTTCAACTTCCACTTTTCATCTCCTGCCCATGGTGCAACCTTCTATCATTTCGTTTAGTTTATAGGGGAAATCTTAGATTCCCTCGCAAGAACTACTTTCTTCTTTGGATGGTTGAGGGCATGAATGGTGACCGAGTAAAATCACATTCAACTTGCTGTGGGGATAATCAACAACAGTGTGCAAGCAAAGGTAATTTAACCTTAGGAGGGCAAGTAAACCATGGAAACCTTCCGGGGGGGCAAGTTCACCCTCCAGATACATCGAACTCCAGTCAGCCTCGGGCTAATACCCGTAATCACCTTGATATGGAAAGGGTGCATATATCTCTTCGAAAGTCACTGATTTTCTTTGTCCAGTTGACAGCTAAGTTCCCGTTGATCATTATATTTCTTTTGATTATCTTGTATGCAGTACCAGCCAGTGCAGCCATTTTGGCTCTGTATATACTTGTTACAATTCTCTTTGCTCTCCCGTCATTTCTCATCTTGTACTTCTCATATCCTAGTTTAGACTGGCTTGTCAGGGAAATAATTGCCTGAGATCATAAGCTAGTTTAACCTCAAACTTTGTTCCATGATTTGCCGGCTTCCCCTTTAGTCCATTACAAGCCGTGTTAGTTTCCTTCCGGCATATAGCACCGCTCAATTTAATATAGTAGTATATCGACTTGGACTTGATTTCAGCTATGATAAAGCTTGGCTGGTTGGTATTTGGTAGGTACAAAATCAGTTTCTGCCATTAATAGTGTTGATGTAAACCAAGACTGTGGAATAGGGTGATGATAACGCCCATGCCGTTTTTCTGGAGGCAATTATTTGTTTGGTTTAATACCAGTTTTACTTTGGGGAGAATCGTGATACTTGGGGACTACATTTATCAATGTCATGTTTTGTATGGTATGGGTATTTCTTTTAATACAGCTTATAGTTATATGTTTGTATCATTAAAAAAAAGGTTATATGTTTGTAAATTGTATATAACAACTGTGTTGTTTGTATGTCACCTATATTTGAAGTACTATCTGCTTAATTTTAAATTGTTTTTTTGTGTTCTGCTGCTACAAATTCTAGCACTCCTTCAGTTATATATGTGTTTCATGTATGTCTGTATAATTTGTTATGGATCATGATTGAGATTTGTATGTCTGAACTGAAGCACATTATGTATACAGAAGGCAGACAGGAAAAGGTTTTTTGTACATTATGTGTTTGTTCTCTGCGGTCCAAAATGAACTGCTCAATCATCATGCAACACTTTCAACATGTTTGAAAAGTCATTTGCAACCTTAAAAATTAAGATTGATTGAAGAAAATGTGGCTGTTTCTGAAAATGATGTTTAATTGTTTTAAATTAAAATTACTTTTATTACGATTGAAGCATGTTTGACTTAAAGTGAGAAAAGTAGCTTTAGCGTTAGATCGAAAATTTTATACCATCTTTTATCATTTTTAACCAATATCTACCCTACACAGTTTTTTTTTCTTTCTGTAATATCAGGACATAATGTGTATTTCTTTCCAACTTTCAAAGTAACCAAGCTCTTACATTTTTTATCATTATACATAAGTGTAAACAACAACTGAATTTATACGAATAAGTTATCTAAAGTCTGACCGTAAGTACAACTTAGATGGTAAAAAACTGCATGTAGTCCACACCGTGTTTTGAGGTATTGTCTGTTTTAGATGTAAGTCCTTTACCGTTTTGTCTTTTATAAAATACATCTCATTGGATTGAGAGTGTGAATGTTGTATATAAATTACTCTTAGCCTTGGTTCCCAAACAACGTGAGACGTGTATCAGATGTTGAAAGAGACATGATAGTCATGAGAGCCAAAGTTAGATGAAAGTCTTTGCTAATAATAAGCACATGTTGGCTTTTAGGTCAGAAGTTGAAGATGTCCTTGATGATTCTTTTACTTTGTAGATTGTTCACTCAGTTGCATTAGAAGAGTGATATTTGTACAACCAATTTTGTACAGCTCTTGTGACAACTAATTTTCTCCTCTTTTTATTGGACAAAAGCAATGGAGAGAGAAAAAAGAAGAGAGAGAATTAAAACACAAGTGAGTATGAGAGAGAAGGTTGTTTCAAAAGTTGTCAAAAAATAAATGTACAAATATCATTTTTTATTTCATTATATATCAGAATCTACACTCAAAATAACTTGTTAAATAGTACCAAACAATTTATTCACTTACGATCTAATTATTATATTAACATCAAAATTATTGAGTGTCCAAATTTATCATTTGAATTCCAACAGCTATTGAAATCATTGAAATTTAATTTTGAACGGTATTTAGTTACATGAACTTTAATGTATATAAATAATTTGAACAGAGGAAGTGTGTGAATAATATATATAGAATATTTTTATCTATAAAAATAATTTGAAACATAAAATATAAAAGTTAATTTTAATAATTTTTTTTAAAAAAAAGAAGTCTACAATGTTCTAGAACAATGAGAAGAAAGTAAACTTCACCTAGCCTCTTGTCCCTTAACACAGCTTCCACAATTAAGATGAGGTTCACAAACATCCTTGTTGGACAAAATCCTAAGACCAATATTCCACGTGTCAAAACCATATCCAATAATGTTTTTTTTTCCTTCACTCCATGTATGTATGTACCTAAAACAAAACCAGTACATTAGTTTATGACAACATCAACAACAAAAAAGTAACAAAAATGGTGGCAGCAATTGCTGTTTCTTCACCAAATTCCACACTTTTGAAGAACCACATCAATTTAAAACATTCAAGTTCAAATTTTGTTGGTGGTTCTTTAAAGGGTCTTTGCTTGCATGTGAAACAAAGACAACAAAGAAGAGATTCATTCAAATTGGTTGTTGCTTCTGCCACAAGTTCTTCTGGTACAACAAGTAGTGCTAATGGAAGATTTTACTTCAACTTCACTGGTTTTCCTTTTCCACTTGGTCCTTTCCTCAATAGACTTACTATTAGGACTGAAGTATGCTATCTTGATTTGTCTTATATTTGTTTTGTTGTTTATTTTCTGGTCTGCATTAGATTCACTTATTTGAGCTTATATTGTATCTACTAAAATAAATATTTGGACTGTTTGTGAGAGTTTGTAGAAACAAGTGTTACATGTTCATAAATTGTTAGCTTATGAAAATAATCTATAGCTTATATGAAAATATATGAATTTATTTTAACTTTTGTTATAAAAAATAGCTTATACCTAACCAATTATTTGATAAGCTATTATGTTATAATCTGTTTATTTAAACAAGGCCAAGTTACTCCATGGATTTGGTTATTGGGATTTTTTATGTTTTTGATACTTGTTGAGAAGATCACAGTCACAATGGCCTCTACTTTTATTGGATTCTGAGTGCATTTGGAATGTTTTATCCATGAAGCACAAACAATATCATCAGACACGCTGCATGTAGTTACTGATAACAATTTGAGAAAATTGAAGTGATTAAATGTACCACATGTATAGGTGTTGCATCCGACACCTACACGTGTCGGATACCACATGCATCGGTTATTTAGCGTTGTTTTGGCATTGCATCTTATAATGCTTAGCGGCATGTTGATATTTTCTAGTATATGGAAATCCTATTCTTTCTTTGTTACATTTTCAGTATAAGTTTAAGCCAGAATTCTGTTTTTGAGGTACTTATTGCTCCTTTTTGTTTTAATCATGGTGTAGGCGGTGAAGGGTTGTATATGGCTATTTGAACAAGAACAAGCGTTAGGCTTCAGCAGTGTTTCAACAAACATTAGAATGACAGTTATCAAACTCAAATCTGGTGGCTTATGGGTTCATGCACCTATAGCTCCAACTGATGAGTGTATTCAGGTTATTCCATTATGATTACCAATCTCTTTGAGTATGCAAACTTGGAATGATCTTTTATGAAATAGTCTCTTCAAGTCGTAGAATTGAATTCTTGTAAACGCAAGATAATGCGGTCTACAATAGGGCCCTGATTGGATAAATAGATTAGTTAAGTGCTTACAGCTTACATGCTTGTCAGATGAGTGTTTATTTGGTCTACAATAGGGGGCCCTGTTTGAATTTATTGATTGGATTGTTTCACTAAGCAAACTTTCATTCCTCAGTAAATGCTGCAAGGAAATTTCTATCACTTGATCAAGAGCTTTGTAGCACTGACACTTTAGATTGAAGGTGTGTGTGGTGTATGACACACTGGCACACGTAGTATATTCAACCCCTTCTATTTTCTTAAATTATTATCGCTGTCAACGTGTCAGTATCGTGTTCGGTGTCCATGTCTATATTGGTGCTTCATAGATCAAGAGTGTTCGTATTTGTTTTGTGAACACTGGATTTTATCATGCTTTCTTAACATATAATTTTCTTTGTTTCTTGCAGCTTATCAAAGAATTGGGGGCTCCGGTTGAATACATTGTCCTCCCTACTTTCGCTTACGAGCACAAAATATTTGTCGGCCCGTTTTCAAGAAAATTTCCACGTGCTCAGGTATGGGTGGCACCGAGGCAATGGAGTTGGCCATTGAACTTACCTTTAGAATTCTTTGGCATTTTTCGCGCAAAAACTTTAAAAGATGAGGATTTATCCACTCCTTGGGCCGGTGAAATAGAGCAAAAGGTTCTAAGCTCACCAGAAGTTGGTAATGATCATAGTTTTTGCATATTTTCATAATAAGGGCCTGTTTGGATTGACTTTTGCGTTTGTCTACTGGCATAAGTGCTTGTAACATTGTTTGACAGAACTTATGAAATCAACTTATGACCTTTGCATAAACTGTTTTTAGCTTATTTCCATAAGTTTTCCAGGATAGCTTATGAAAGAAGTTTGGCTTCATTTTATCTCCCGTTTAGAGCTAGCTTATAGATACACTTACATGATAAGTGTTTATGTGATAAGAACTTAAATAAATTGTTTATCCAAACAAAACCTTAATCTTTATAATTAAACAATGAAAAGTCTCATTGGCTTATTGCCACAGGAATTGGGCCATATGTGGAAGTAGCTTTCTACCACAAACCTTCAAGGACATTATTGGTGACAGATGCTGTTATTCTTGTACCAAAACAACCACCAGTGTGTATTAACAAAGAATCCCTTTTAGCATCTGCAAAAAATGGTTTGGCTGTAAAGATTCTTAGTAAAGGAAAAGAGGTGCCTGATGAACCTGTAATTGACAACAAAAGGAACCTGCAAAAAGGTTAGTGTCCATTTACTTTTTAATTGAATACTTAAAAAAATGTTTAGTTATGCATGTGCATGTAATATCGACACTTGATTTATTCATCGATGATTGATACTGTTCGCTTTGCACTCTAAAGCGAGTTGCGTACTTTAGAGGAGCCGAATCTTTTTCGTTTGTGTTCAAAATGAAATGAAACTTGATGGTTGTAATCTGCAGGATGGGAAAGAATGGTTCTACAAATCTTGTTTCTTGGTCCAGCTAATCTTTTGGAGCCTAATGCCAGCTTTGAACAAATGTCAGAGAAGTTGATTGTTTCACCTATCGTCAAGACTCTGGTCTTCAGCAAAGTTCCTGAAAAGGTAACAATCTTCCTTTTGTATCACTACATTTCCACTAATCAAATTTCAATCTAGTTATACCTAATATAGTGTTAGGGCCTGTTTGGATTGACTAATTTTAGTTTATGTACTGACATAAGCACTTGTGAGACTATTTGTGAGAGCTTAGGGAGATTGCTTATGACATGTCCATATTGCCCGTTTGTAGCTTATTTCCATAAGCTCTCTAGGATAGCTTTGTAAATAGTGTATAGCAGCTTATATGAAAATAGTTTGCCTTTATTTTATCACTTATTATAGAAGTAACTTAGACATAAGCACTTATATGATAAACACAAGTATGCTATAAGCGCTTACATGAACTGTTCATCCTTAAGAATCTCAAAGTCATAATATCGAGGCGACAAACATCTCAGTTCATATTTTTGCATTGTTTTACGATGACTCAGGTAAAAGACTGGGTTGATAGCATTTCGCGAGATTGGAAGTTTAGAAGAATTATCCCAGCTCACTTCTCCGCACCAATAAACGCAAGTAGGTCTGATTTTCGTGCCGCATTTGCATTTCTAGACGAGTTTTTGGACGACCGGTATGATGCTTGGCCTTCACTTTCCCTCCTGTTTTCATCAATCAAAGGAAAAGCAGCCAGTTACTTTCCTCCTGATGATATGAGAACCTTATCATCTCTTGACGAGTTTTTGGTCTCAGTTGGAGCTGTGAAGAAAACTGTTGCAGGAAGGAAGAGATGAGAGAGCATCAATATATCACTTGCAAATTGCAATTACTTGTAAACTTTGCAAATGAACCTATAGTTTTGTTAATTTAGGAGGTTGATTCTTCTTAAACAAAATGTAAATGTTTTACTATGGAATAGGCATACAGATGTTGTGCATTTCATATCGAGCAAAATTGCTATGTGACTCATAATGTTCCTAAGATGGGTATGTGTAGAAGACACACCACATCATCCAACATGACAATCATCTCCCTGGGCAAGTGGAAGCTGACCGTCTTCCTATGCCACCACTCTATCAATGTGGTAATCATGGCATTATTGATGGTGGCGGACCCAATTTGCAGCAATGGAAATAGATCAGATCCATGAACTGGATTTCAGAACCAAGCGAAATGTGATATATGCTAGGATCAAAACAAAAAAGTGTTAAATCTATCCGATTTAAGGGGTTAGTCTATAATTATGCGTAGAGGATACCTGATTCACATAAAAAAAATACAAAAGCTATTGAGTTATCATCGGTTGGTCTGAGTGGTAAGTAACCTGCCTGTCTCTTAAGCATAGATGTTTGTTCTCCAACTTCAGTGTACACAATTTTATCATTTGGGAGGGTCTTTTTTTTGGAAAAAAAAAACCCTCCCAAATGATAAAATTTGATGGAGAAATATGAAATACACACATTTATGGGTTTAAGGATTTAAGGAAAATGAATGATGATAGGGGGGCATAATGGTCCATCATAATTACACATCATGCACCCTTCAAAAACATAATAGTCAACTAAGTATCCTTCAAAAACAATATAGTCAACTTAGTAGGTTAACGATACACATCAAGTTTTTAAAGCTAAACACATGTCATTTACTTTGTGTATATTTATGAAATATGTGTAAGTTGTAGAAAATAAAAAATTAAAACAAAAATAGAGATAAATGTATATAATTTAAACAAATTGTCTATATTTTTTCAAGTAACACAACTGTTCACATAGGGTTTTTAGTCTATTTTTAGAGTCATTTTAGAGATATTGTAGCTAGTTTATGATTGTTTTAGTCGAGTTTTGTAACGAAATCATTCAAAAAACCATGGGAGAATAAAAGAAGGTAAATAGCCTTGAAGCCATTGAAATCCACCGGAACTAGATAACTATGTAACTGACTATGCTTTTTACAAGATTATCACGTCGCATAGTCATTACAGACGTTCTGGTGAGAAGAAATAGAACGAGGAGTGAAAAAAATCAAGGAGACAACCACTAACGATCTCACATCGCAAGATACTATTGAAAAGCAAGATGTTCGCTAATGTTTATCGCATCGTGGACTATGAGCCCTGTATCGCAAGAATGGAACGATATGCCAAAGGGAAGCTCACTGCATATCTCGCATCACGAGATTTGGGCTTGTATCGGGAGCCAACTTCACATAAAATTTAGGGAAACCCCTGCACTACAAGAACCATGACATCTTGTGACATCAAAAATCCGTAGATAAATGCCATTTTTCTGTAGTATAGCCTGAAACCTATACCTACAACCACTTATAATTCTGCAGGTATATCTTTTTTATACCTACGAATTTTTTGTCCTTCGTTGTAAACCTCCGTTGCTATATGTCATTTTTCTTGTAGTGTCGTCGCCTATAAATACCATGACCTAGGTCAGTGGTGCTATATGTCATTTTTCTTGTAATGTTGTCACCTATAAACACCATGCACCTAGGTCAGTGGCAAAACACCTTTTGACAAGAAGACGACAACAAAAGTGCATTTTGGCGGTTACAGAGCAATCGAAGCACTTTTGGAGTAAAGGAAGCATTCACCGATGATTCTTTTCTTATGTTTACTTATTCATATGTTTGTATTAATATGTGTTTATACATCGTGAGTAGATAAACCTCTCTAGGTTAGGTTATGGAAGAGGAACTTCATGTAATTGTTCAATTATGTTATTTAGCTTATTCAAAAAAAATTGTTCAATTATGTAACTTTAAATTATTCTTGGTTTGGTATCAAATTGATGCGGTTTGGTTCGAGGATAAGTAGCAAGACTCTTAAACATAGAGGTTTGATCTCTAACTTTAGTGTACACAGTTTTATCAGTTGAGAGTTTAAGCGTGCTCTAAATATATAAATAGATTAATTATGTAACTGTGCATAAAACTACCTAAAAAAACCACAAAGACTTGAGTTTGGTTCTCACTATCATGTAGTATCTACAAACTCAACAATGAAATAAGGTACTTAAATGAAGTCAATGCGTGAAAGTTGACGGAAAAAGAAGAAACCAACATATTTGGGGCGTTATTTAAGGAAAATGAAAGGGACAGGACCAAAATGGCCCATTATAATTACACCACCCTGGCACATCATTAACATTCAAAAATATCGAAAATATCCGTGCCTGAGTTAACTCACAACGTGACTTAAGATTAAGTTCACGCAGCTAGTACTTTGGGGCCAATATCAATATCATTACAGTCAAATACAATAAGCCACACTTTTTGCTGTCAACCATATTTATATATAGACTAATAGAAGTTGTAGAAACTTTACAAAATGATGAACTTGACTCATCAAACTCATTTCTAACTAACAGCAAATTAATAATGCTTTTCTCCACCACTCTCCACCAAATACGTGTAGAAGAAAGGGGACAACCATATATGTGTAGAAGAAGCATGCATATATGGTCAAAATAGTAACAATATATGACACACATGTGTAAACTCATAAACATGTGTAGATGATTATGCTTTGAAAATTTCTCATGCATTTGGAATTATTAGCTGGTGTGAGTTAACTCACGCGGCGTGAGTTAACTTACGCATCGTGATTTAAGTCACACATGTGTAAAACAAACGTAATTTTAAGTCACGTTAATTTTACACCTTCGTGAGTTAACTCACGTAGAGGTATTTTCGATATTTCAGTTAGGCGCGAGCAAAATATGTTAGGTAAAGAACAGATTCTTAACATTAGACCATGTCCAATGGCTGTTGAAAGTGTGTGTTGAAAGTAGGATTCAACAACAAAAAGCCTCCAATGGTAAGTTTAATGTTGAGTTGGATGAAAGAGAGGATGAATGGATTCAACACATTTAATCTGCTGCGACAGGGACACGTGTAGCGACGCGGTTGGCCAGAAATGGCGCGTGCAGCACACGCGCAGACAAAGGCGCGTGAGGCTGCAGGAGGTGGAGAGAGAAACGGAATTCTGGATAGATGGGGACACGTGTCAGGTTCTGATTGGTTGTTCGGATTCTTATCATTTTAATTATTGGACCTCAATTATTTCGTTTTAAATTAATTTTTTTAAAAAAAAAAAATTACCAAAATTCATAAAAAAAATTTCTCTATAAATAGAGACTTGGTTCATTTGATTTGGACACAGAAAAAAAATCAAGTTTTTCACTATCTTAATCTTATTATTATCT
>Ga0315914_1000806_pt1 | contig 42895 bp, 27 predicted proteins | sample MpolenodulesMG_FD_203920 | JGI IMG/M metagenome (GOLD analysis project Ga0315914, IMG submission 203920) | Medicago polymorpha root nodule microbial communities from Los Angeles, California, United States - elongated nodules | ecosystem: Host-associated > Plants > Roots > Nodule | place: USA... | reverse complement strand
AGCAAGCTTCTTGGGGATGTGACCATTGCCAATGGTGGTGTTATGCCAAATATTCACAACCTTTTGCTCCCAAAGAAAGCTGGTAACACCAAGGTTACTGATGATGAATGAATGAATGATTTGTAGATCTTAGATGAAAAACTTGAGTTTTGAAGAATCAATGTTAAATTTAGTTTCTTAATTGTGTTAAATGGGTCTTGATCTTTGTAGTTCTAGTTAGGGGTTTAGTTAATGATGTTTATGTGGATATATTTATCTAAGCTTGTTCCTTTGAAGAGATTAATGAAAATTCATGAATTTGGCCTTTTTAGTATTTCAATCTTTCTCAGTTTTCTACTTATTGTTTTTCATACTTATATTTCTGATTCTGTTTTAGTTTATATATTGACTGCTATATTCATCTTGGTACTTGTGAAGTGTAGATTGTTTGAACAAGAGATATGGAATCGTAAATTTGGATTTTGGGTTTCAATTTTGCTGCTATTTGATGTTTATATGTTCATCATGGTTTACATTTGGAATTTGAATGCAATTGGAGTAATTTGATTTGGTGTTTGGAATTATAGGGTTTGTACATTTTAGATTATGTTATATAAATTACCAGAGCATATGATGCCATGAGGTTTTTCTTATAACCTTTGTTAGATGATGTTGTATCTGGCTTGTTTTACTTGGGATTTTTATTCATATTGTTTCACACACTACATAGCCAACATTTAGAGTTGTGTACTTTGCTTTTGCTGTCTAAGTCATTTTAAGATAATGCTCTTGAAATCTATTCTAACATTAAATATTAACATGGCTTTGCAATTAAGGTAATGTTTTGAAGTAGGAAAATTGCATGCACTATTGAATAAATGCTTTTTCCTTTATTGAGAAAATGAATTGACACCTCATAATTATCTTTAAATGAGCTCACATCTTTATCTCAATAAGAAGTTTAAAGATTTAAAAGGGGTTCATTAGATTTTAATTTGTCAAAAAAATGAATGAAATTAAAAAAAAAATCACTAATTATCAATATCTTTATGGAATTTGATTAAAAAATATACCATTTTCATATACTTTTATTGAAATTGATACAAATATGTACCATATTCATATATAAATGAAGCAGTGCAGTACTTGTATGCCAGTTAGGAAAATCAAATAAACAAACTATAGTGAAAACTTACATCACTACTTATCTAGAAGTGGTTTTTTCACGAGTAAATTATGAATCTAATCCCAACCAACCAACAATAATGACGTTCATAACAACTGTTTTACTTGATGTCAGCTCCTTCCAAGTCTATATGTACATTTGAAAAATTATAGCTTGAGGAGCATTAATGCTATGCATTCCAAGTCTATCTAAGTTTGAATATTTTAGTTAGAGCAACATTAATGCTATGCAACATAAACCATTAAAGAAGATACACAATTTAACCATCTTTCTACAAAAGGAAAGCCAACAATGACTCTGCTACATACATTCAAATTATCAATGATCGACAACATAATCACCCTTTTCAAAGATTAGACAAGTAAGCAATCAAATAGTCATGTCTATGTAACAATGCTATAATGACATGACTATATGAAGAAAAAAAAAAATTACAGTACAACTTGAATTGAACCTATGGACTGTCATCATCTGAACTAAAATCATCCACTCTCCTATCTACCACTGCTGGAAACAATCGCTCGCGAAAATCTGATGGCGGTGGACGACGAGTTTCTGACTTCGATGAACCTCTAGAACTAGCAGTATCTTTATCTTGTTTCACATTCTTTGTTATTGGTTTCTTTGGTGCTTTTTGAATCTCTTTGCACACCTTATCCAACATTATTAAGAAATCACGTACTATTACAAACAATCTTAACCCTTCATCTCTTCCTGCACTCCCATGAAAATAATCACCAGTGCTCTTCACAAGAGCCATGATTTTCTTCTCTTCTTCTAACAAATTTGTGACATCAGCCTCAGCATGCTCGACAAAACCCTTAACAGTCTCGTAAAACCCCTTATCACCGTCTAAATTGTTCGCCATCTCTTTGTTTATGAAATCTCTTGTTTTTATAAGACCATGGCCTAATCTAGCTGTTGTTCCTGTTAAACCATCAGCATCTAATGCTGCTGCTTTCTTCACATTTTCGAGCTCACTGCTCAAACGCGAAACAACTTGAAGACCGAGTTCACGGTAATGATCTTCTGATTCAAGATTAATGTCTTCAAGAAGGTCCTCAGTTTTTATACTAGAGAAACTACTGCTCTCTTTTATCACTCGGGCTGCTCTTAATCCTTCGGTTCGGATTATCTCTTGAACAACAAAGTGTAAGAGTGTGATTTTTCCATCTACTCCTTTTACATCAGATAGTTTTAATAGTGTATCAAGTTTGAATGCAAGTGCACCTCCTCGAAATGTTCCATCGTTCATTCGGTTTCCTGTTTTAAGAACAGCTTCAAGAAGCTTGAGGAATAGTCTACTGTTTCTTAGTTCCTTACTAGCAACCTGCAATTAGATGAAGGAATGAATCCAATTGGTTTTCATTTTGATAAATAAAAAGAGTGAAGCACAGACACAAATACATATACCTAACAAGAACATTGATAGTCTAACATTGACATGTAAACATCGGTAATAATATAAAAAGTGGTAGTAATTGAATGTAACCACATTGATGTGAGGATGTCGTGTTGACATTAGACAACAAGCACAGGAGACACGTTACAATCTGAAGTGTCGGTGCTTAGCAGTGATGACTATCATGTAAGATTAAGACTATAGAGTATAAGCATGTATCAAATGAGTGATGAAATTTAGAGATCCTACCTCTAAAGTTGCAAAAGACTCTCGGGTTGTAGAGAGTTCCTCTTGAAGAGTACTCATGTAAAGCAATGCTTCCATTCGTTTAAAAGCAAATGGAATCTCAACCAGAGATTTCAGGAACCGATCAGCAGGACCAAGTTGAGAAAGCCCACCACTGAAAAGTCTAAGCTTTAGTTCTTCCTCTGAAGTTGGTGCCATCTTCATCAGGGTTTGAAGGAATTCTGGTGGGAGCTCATTTCCTGATCAACCAAAAACATATCAAAGCTATCATACAAGTGGAATTCTGGTGACAATAAACTATATTTGTTTTGCATTTCTATGTAAGGAGCTATTTTGACCGATATCCAAAGGGCGCTATGTGTATGCCTCAGTGAATGTATCCATGGGAAGTATTGGCACAAACCCAATCACTAGACACTGACAAGTCGTCATCGATAATAATTTAATGGAACAGTTGAATATAACCATGTGTCCGTGTCAGATACTGACACATATCGGACATTCCTTTAATGTGAAGGGTCAATGCTACATACTGATCAATAGTTAGAACTAATCTACCATTCTAAATCCTCACCAAGTGCATGAAAAATATGCTAGTTTCAAATAGTTTGCGAGTATATGAAATTAATTCTAGGCTATTGATACATAAAGTTCGCATAGTAAAGCCATAATTACTTATTAGTGTCACACCAGATAATCTGATGATACTATTATTATCATTATTATTTTCTTCTTGTAGCTATATGCATTTCTAGAAGAAAATTGAAGGAACAGAAAAAAACCTTCAAGTAGTGCATCACGAACTTCTTCTAGTGTCACATTTAATGCTCGCAAGAGAATTGATAAATTTTGTGCTTTCTTTGAGTCAATGATTTGGATATACTGAGGTGTATCACGCAAGGAAGACTCTTTCTTCCGTCCACCTTTGTTTTTATCATTCTGTTGAGTAGTATATCCAAAAAGCGATTCCATCATTTCTTCATTAAACCTGTCACATATTCATCATCAACAACAGATTAGTTATGTAACACCTAGCCATGGTAAATTATTCTTCATCTGCGTCAAAAGAAGAACGAGTCTATGATATGTCAGCTCAATGGTAAGAGTTCGTCATTATAATATCAAGGGGTAGAGTTGAAATTCCCTCGAAAACAGTTGTAAAATGATCATTAGTACTATTTTAATTAAAAAGGAAGAAGAAGATCAATCACTCACTGGAATGATCCTGCTTTGAGTTGATTCCAAACCATAGTTTGATCTGAGTTTGCTTGAACCTTATCCCAAAAAAAAGGCTTTAACTTAGTTTTATGACCATCACCTTCACCTTCTGAACCAACACCAGCCTTCTCTTGAACTTTTGATGCACCAGCTAAAGGTCTAGGACCCTTTTGGCCAAATGGCGGAGGACCTCTTGAAGGACCTGCACCACTCTTAGGAGGTGGTGGTGGACGAGGACCACCCGGTTTTGCACCAGGTGGTGGTGGTGGAGGAGGCTTAGGACCACCATTTCCAAGTTTCAGTGGTGGAGGTGGAGGAGGACCGCCACCACTAGGCTTCGGTGCGGGAGGAATGACACCACTGCTATCTATTCCAGGAGGCGGAGGAGGCGGAGGAGGATTAACGGCAAAATCAGAAGTCTTAACTGACTGTGGTTCAGTTGAAAGAGGATCAGATCTTCCAGGAGGAGGTTTCAAAGGTGGAATACCACTTCCTACTCTACCAGGTGGAGGTTTAAGGTCAAATGATGGTCTTGCAGCATCTTCTTGCATTGCATTCTTTTTTTCATCAACAAAAGCATTACTTATTGATTGAACACCATGTTTCTCCTCATTTAGTGAATTTTTTGAAGGGTTATTATTTGAAGAAGAACCTGTAATTAAGATTCAAGTACATCACGTCAAGACTAGTATATCATCATAGGCTTAATTGCAATTTCAGTCGCCCTATTTTTCCGTATTTACAACTTTGATCCCTCAATTTTTAAATCCACGAATTTGATTCCTCAAATTTCTAAATATGTGACATTTTCCCGACCTTTGCATTTAAGGTTGATTTTTTACTACATCGCAAGTGAGTTACTTATGTGGCATATATGGTTGATTTTGGTCACCATCAACCGAGTAGCACATAAGCATCTGACTGTCACCATAAAAATTCAGTCTCAAAATGTATAAGTGGGGGAAAAGTCAATCATTTTTAAAATTGAGGGACTAAAATCGTGGATTTAGAAACAGAGATGAAATTGTGAATGAGAAAAATTGCATTTAACCCTATAACATAGCATTAAAAAGGTGTTACTTGTGAGAGAATGAATTTTTTTGTTATGTACCAACAGAGTAATCACTCTTGCTCAGGCTGAGAAGTGGCCTTTCATCAGTTTGTCTAACTCTTCCACTTCCACAACATCTACAACAACATAAAAAGAGAAATGCTGCAAATATAAATGTCACCAATGCAGTTATAGCTATGGCATGCATAACAGTTTTCTTGTGATCACTACTCTTAGAGTCTTTAGATTTCGACTTCTTCTTTTTCTTGTCTTTTTTTTCTGATAAGTTTCGAGGCGAAACATGACGTAGATATCTTCTGGATGAAACCAATCCCACAAAAGCATCGTTTTTTCTCAAACAGTTAAGAAAGTTTTGTTTCAAATGTGGATTGCAAGTACTAATCAATTTTTGTATGTCTTTTCTTGATATTGATCTGATTTCTGAGCTAATTTCATTGGTACTACTTGGTGATTCCTTTGGTATGCATAAGCCAAGATCTCCAATATCTTTCCTTAAATGAATCAAATCTTCCTTGCAAGTAATCCATAGCATCTCTGCCTGAAGTCATGAAACTATAACCCGTTTTAGAGTCCACTCATCTAAGAAATGGTTACAAAATAATTAAAGCATTTTAACTTAGTAGCAAGTCACTTTAACAATAATTACATGAGGAAATGCTCAAAACTTAGTGCATGCTCGTTCACATCATGTGGAAGCATAGATATATTCTGGTTGAAGTAGAAGCATAGATATATTCTTAAATCACAAAATCTTTCTTGATCAATTAAGTGCCTAATTTGACAATGAGCATAATAGAAAGTACATAACAAAACCAAAATCATTCATATGAAAACATGAGCAGTCCTCAGGACACTTTGAAGACTAGATTTTGCAACTAATGGAAAGAACACAAACCCTAGCCATATAAAGTGTTATATTCCCGCATTATATGAGAGACATCTCTCACCTTACAAGCTGATTTTTTAAAGTTGAGTTAGGTCCATCCGAGTTTTAAGACGGTATCAAAGCCTATTCAAACTATACCAGGCCACCCAATATCAGACCACCCATAACATCACGCTTCAATTGTATGGTCCTGGACGTGATGGTGTGTGTGATGAGATATAGGAGGCGTGGTTTTGTATGGTTGGATTAGGTCCAACACAAATTTTAAGATAATATCGGAGCCTAACTAAGATCCATTATGCCAACTGTTATCAGACCACACATGTCACACTCCAAATATTTAGTAGGGCAAGTTTAGTATCACATATATGTTACTATGTCATGTTCACTTAAATTTTCCTCAAATATTTTGGTTGAGGGTGTTAAGATAATGAAAGCATTTGGTAATAACTAGTGAAGTGAGTCTCACCGTATCCTCATCCAATAGTCCAGATGCAGGATCAAATAGTTGGGTAATGAATTCTTCATCTGTTTCCTTGTGTTCTTCAATGCTTATAGCTGCTACAATATTGAGAACCAAAACAATGCAAAAAATACACTTTATGACACCCATATACTGTTGAATTATTACCATTGTGCTTCATATGCTTCTTCTATATTGCCTTCATCATCCAAAAATCTATCATTTTTCATTATAACTATATATATCACTTTCATGAAGGCATGCACAAATTCACAACCAATTCCCACCAAGGATGTAGGAAGAAGAATCAAAATTCTGAAATCACATGCAAAACAAAATAAATAAATAAATGTTACAATAATAAATTGCCAATTTATTATACATTCAATAAAAACTAATAATTGTTACAAATCATAAATTAAAACTAACCTGAAATTCCAAATGTGAATGCAAAGATTCACAAAAGAGGTATTTTTTGTGTAAATATCTTTGGTGCGTGACAAGGATCCAATACAAGGAAAGGAACATAAAACACACGTGATGTTGGATCAATGAAAAAAAAGACAATGTGTGACAATGTTGTTGATTATGAGATAATGTTGGAAAATGTAGCAATGATGTTGTTGTTTTTCTTTTTTGAAGGTTGTAATACAACAATGAGTTTCATATATTATAGTGATGATGGGAAAATTGTTTGGCGCGAGAACCCTTTCACGCACAGGGCCGTCCTATGAATTCTTCTGGATTATTAGGACATTGGCACCTATTCAGGAACACAGATTTTTCCTTTTAACCCTTTCTTTCTCTTTCTCTTTCTCTCATTTTCTTTTTCCTGCAAATCTTTTTTTTATTTTTCTCAAAATTTTCTAATTTTACTTTAAAATTCATGAACCGTAGCATTGTAAAATTAGAGATTCATCATTACTACTACATCTTTTTTATTTTATTTTTACTTGAAAGGTTCTTTTATTTATTATTGTTATCACCTCTCTATCTATGGCTATGTTTTTCTTTTTGTTGCTAATAATGCTATCTTTGTCTATGTTACACATATTCATTGAGATTCAAAAAAAAAGATCCGTCTAGCAATTGAATCAGGGAATAATTATTTATCTTTTAATGGAACTCTAAATTACTAATATTAATTTCTCTTAAAATTCAGTTTGATCGACATTTAATTGGGATTGTATCCTCTCCACTCTATTAAATTATACTTGTCTCTCTTATAGGTTCTTTTTTGGAATACAAAAGTTTAGTTGAGTTTGGGCTCTAAAACTGGGGCACATGAGGGTCAGAGCAAATTTTAAAGCTCAAAGAACATTTGCAAAGGTATTTATAGATCGTCTACCAAAGAAGTTATCACATTGGTAGCATAAATTGAACTAACGATTTTGTACGTAAGTCAACTTCTTATCAACTAAGCAAACATTCATTGACTTTTCCTATTGTTTTTGTCTCTCTTGCATTTGCATGAGAGGGTCCGTTACATATTTTATCTTCATTTGTGAAAGAATATATAGTGAGAATAATTCAGTAGAATATATATTCGCTACATATTATTAGGGTCTAAATATTATTAAGAATGATAATTACATTTCACGTGTACCTAATCATATATTGCGTAAATGTAGTTCAATTAGTACCTACTAGAGACGTTATATGTAAGAGTTGAGGTTCGAACATCAAATTTCTTACTTCTTCACTAGTGTGTGAATTTAGTCACTAAACTATTTTATTCTCTTCCCACCGATTTATTACATCTATCATTTTATTCTTTTTATTTCTTTATCTCTATGGTTGTAGATTGAGATTTGGGTGTCTAAAAGTTTTTTTCTATAAATATATTCCCTCCATTTTGACTTGTAGTACTTTTAGCGTACTCCATTCATCTTACAATAACTGTCATATTTAACTATTCCAAACATATTAAGAAAATATGATATATGAGGATTTTTTTTATATATAATAAAATAAATAAATAAAAGATAAATGAAGAAACTATTGGTATATGACCCATCATCCAAAGTGTCGTTAATATTCGATGGTGTAGAAATTCTAACGTCCATCGAGTAAATTCCAAAGCCTCATTTTGCCACAAAATTGCTAGTCTCTTAAGATGCCCCATACTTAAAAATGAACAATGCATATTAAGCTCATTGCCATAGATCAAAGGCTGACGGTCCTTACCACAAAAGACATAGTTTACATATAGGGAGAAAAATATGCTCATATAGATTATGAGTGTCTATCATGACAAAAGTCATACATATTCCTTCCAAGACATGCAGTATTCTTTTTACACACCTTTGCTTTGTGGAGAGACACATCATGAAGAATCTTGAAGTTAATGGAATTTGATGATAATATTTCACAAATGTAAGGCCACTAAAACTATTGGAAAGGACTATAAGTCATGTTTAGATAGATTTACAATAATCAGGTCGTAACTTTTGATAGATTTTGTGCGATCGGGAGTTAGGATACAATTCATTTTCACTAAAATTTCAATCCCTCATTTAATTATTTTCCTAATAGTGCGTTTTGGAAAAGTTAAACATTTTTGTGCACTGTTGTTCCTAGCAAACCTGCTACTTCCTTATCTGATTCCAACAATTTGATGATCTTGTTAAAAGTAATCACCATGGCAAAGTCCTTAATCATACTCATTTATCATGTGCAAGCAATATATCTAACAGAGGTAAGCATCAATTGTCATGTCTTGCACGTGACAAACAGCTAAAAAAGCATCTTGAGTGATAGGTGCTAAATCTGTGAAAACAGAAAATCCTTAACTAGAGTTTTACAGAACATTCATTGAATAGAGCAAAGCCTGTCCCACTTATTTAGTCTAATCTAGTGATTGGCACACTGAAAACAGTAATCAACTTATTTAAAGTTAAACAATATAAGTCATTGATTTGAGATCAGACGGTCAAGATCTATAACAGTATCACAACAGGAAATCCAAATCCATTTCTAACATAAAATTTTAATGTCATGACTAAAATATTATGATTCACCAAATCTAAGTAACCAGAATATAATTTAGCAGCAACTATAAAAGAATGACTAGAAATAGAATTGCATAAATGTTTCTTATTATAATACACATAATTACAATTTAGAATTCCTAAAAAAATTCCTACATTGTGTAGAGCATCAATTACTTGTCACAAGGCTTTAACTTTGATTAGAATCACTTTCCATTTTCTCCATATATTGTGTTAACCATAAGTAATAGGCATGACATGTTTTCTTTTCTCTTTAGAGAGAAGAAAAGTCAAGAAAAGAAAATATTCCTTTATATCTTTACAGCCTTAAAAAATTCCAAAGGAATTTATTCTATATGTTTTATTATCAGAATAGCTTCTCTTTCACTATAAGAGAAAAGGCCTCAAAACTCTCTCTCTCTATACCGAAAAAGCCTCACAATTTTGTTGAGAAGAAATTAATGGCTAGTTCTAACAAGAAGGTTGAGGTGATTTTAGATGATCAAACTCCAAATAAATGGCGTGTTTCATTAGGAGATGAAACTTTCAAAAGATTCTTCAGTATGACTAATCCAACAGTTCACAAGGTTTTTGGTGATGGATCACTTTTTAGTCCAATGTTGTTTGGGAAATTCTTTGATCCTTCTGATGCATTTCCTCTATGGGAGTTTGAGTCAGATGTTTTGTTATCTCATCTAAGAAGTTCCAACCAAACCACTGTGGATTGGCATCACACAGATGAAGGCTACATGTTAAAAGCTGAAATACCAGGTAAAAAAAATTACAATTCATTTATTTTTCATATTTTCTGTTTTGATTTTCACTTCAACTAATAAAATAAGAGAACTAAAAGTTGAAACCATTCATCTGTGTGATGTTAATCATCACACAGATGAAGGCTATATGAATTTTGAAAATGTTTTCAGAAAGTAAACAACCCCCTAACTTTACATTTTCAATTTCTCACTTCACATACTCTATGTAAACTGAACTTGTGCTAAACAAAAATGAAATGATGTAACTGCATCATCATTTTTAAATGCTGAAAAAAAGAGTAAGTAAAATATATCTCAAAGTTGGAGGAACTATTTATTAAAATTGCAGGCACAAAATTATTTGAAACAAGGGAGTAGACATCAAGTTTTCTTTACTAGCTGTTATTATTACATATAAACAGGTACCTTGTTATATAGTGAATCTTTCAATAGAACCATAGAAGTGCATGAGGCAAAATTTAGCTAGTGTGTTTGGATAAGGAAATTTTATGAGGAAATGTAATTTCAGAGGATAATTCATATGTTTCAATATGAATTACTTTGTTTTGATAATAAACTTGGAGAATTTTCAAAATAAAGAGATTTTATGAGGTTTTGTGAATACGAAATTTAGAGAATTTCAAATACTACTTAAAACCTAAGAATTTGAATTTCCTTATCATAGGGACTTGGTATTATGGGGTGCTCAAATCCCACATGGAATAGTATGAGATATTTGCTGGAAGTAGCTTGGTAATTCTCCCTTAATAGCTAGTTTATAAAGGAGTGTTCCCCATGCCGATGAGTCAGAAATGGCTATACCTATGAAGGGGCTGACCAAAAATGCCCAAGTAAAGCATCGTAGAGTATCGTGCTAACAGAGATTAGTCCTTAACAAGTGCCCTTCCCGTATTTAAAAACTTGCACACATGTCCCTATTTGATTTTTCAAATTTTACAGATTGATGATCCTCTCAAAATTTTGCTTAGAATTCTTAATTTCCTAGTATTTTCAATTGCCTCATCCAAACACACTCTTAGTGGAAATTTCTGTGACACCAGTTATTTTTCAAAGCAGGATCCGGGAAAAACAACATTCAAGTCCATGTTGATAAAGGGAAGGTGGTGGAAATCAGTGGACAATGGAAGCAGCAAAGAGACTCAAAGACAAATGATTGGAGGTGTGGTCATTGGTGGGCGAATGGATATGTAAGAAGGCTTGAGATGCCAGAGGATGCAGATTGGAAGAATTTACAAGCATTCATATATAATGACATATTTTTAGAAATTAAAATGCCAAAGATCCAAAAGGGTTCTGATCATGCTCAAGGATAAGACGTGGCTTGAGATTCAACTATGCAGAAACAGATTAAAATTGAAAAGTGAGTTTGTAACCAGCTATGCAAGTTGATACTAAAACACCTAAGAAAGTTATAACTCTCAAGTATCAATCTAATATCAGTAATTATGAACATGCCTTGTGATGATGTAATATAAAGAAGCAAGAAGGTAATAAAAACAAAATTAATGTGTATAAATTACCTAATGCGCAATTGTTTTTTTGAAAAATAGAGTTGTTTATCGATTGTTATTTTCATTGACAGTAATTATCAAAGAACAAAGCAAAGGAGTATTGTGAACTACACTTGTGGTGAGGAGATAGATGGATTCGGATTACCTGCTGGAAAAAAAAGAAGCACGTGTTTACATGTAGTAAACGATTTCAGTCACTAATATACCTTATAAAGGTATGCCGTGCAGCACGTGCATCTACAAATACAGAATCAAGAAATGCACTAATTGATCGTAGTACATGTTTCTGCACATCAATGTTGGTGCGCTGCCACTTCCGTCTATTTGTCTTCTCATCAAAATGTCTGTCAAAATTTACAAACAAATAAAAAAATACAGGAACAACCCACGGAAAAAGGATGTAATGCAAAGAAAAAGGCAAGATTGAATAGAGAGGAAATAAATAAAGAATGAATTAGAGGGGAGAGGAAGAGAGAAACCTGGTGCCAAGGTTTAAGTTGTCGCAAAGATGGAGATGTAGGGTGAGGATATGCGAACTCATGCGCCAATCGTTTCTTTTTCTCTTGTCGAATTTGCCGTCAAATGAATCATGATAAAGTTGTAACTATAACCATTTTTTTTTACGACCAACTTAGAGAGATCGTGGAAGTTGAGAATCAAGAAGAAATTGTATGTGTAGTTGATAATGTATCCAACTCTTTGAAATCACAAGAATTGTATTTTCCTACTGTACACATAGTAAAACAGTCTAATAAAATTTGAGTTGGAAAGGCTCAGATAGGATCATTGTGACCCATTATTCCCAATAATTTGAGTCAAATAGTCACCATAAATCATTACAAGAACAATTTCCATTTTTGAAGTGATGAAACCTGAAGGAGTCTCTGACAACAATCATCACATCAACAACCGTATCGTCGACTGTCCATTCAAATTAAGTATCCCAAATGCAACGGCAAGCTTCTCACTATGCTTACAAAGACTCTCAACTTTTTCCTCTTGATCAATATCATACAGAACATAATCAGTGTCAGGCTTATATCCAGCCGCTTTTATTTTCTCAACCAACTCATCCAAAAAGTTATAGATTTTATCATTCTCCATATTACTTTTGTCTCCAGCAACAAAGGTGCAAACTCTATTTCCCACATGAAGCCAACTACATCCTGGAGATTTTGTAATTCCTCTCTCTTTCATCAACATTCTTATTTTTGAAGCTTCACTCCATAATTTGGCAGTAACAAGAATGTTGCATTAAGCAACATAGTTGTCAGATCTACTTGGCTCAAGCTCAAATAGTTTCTTAGCTGAAATTTTCGCGAACTCCACATTCTTATAAACCGTACAGCCAGCAAGGAGTGATTTCCAAGCACCAGCAGTTGGTTCCATAGGCATTCTTTGTATAAACTCATATGCTTCGCCGAGGCGACCAGCACGGCTATAGATATCGACCACACCTGAATAATGTATAGCATTAGGTTCAAGGCATCACCCCACACCGAGTTGCATCATTATGAACTTCCTTGACTTTCAAGGCATCACGAGAAGCAGCACAAGCCTTGGCTACAACCATAAACACAGGTATGTCGGGTTTGATCCCACATGCCCGCAACGAAGTATAGATGTTAATGGCCTCATTTGGAAGACCATGAGTGGTTAAAGCTGAAATAAGAGTTGAAGAAGTAGTGGAGTCTGGTTGAGGAAGATTATCAAACAGTTGGCGGGCACGCTTGAAATCTCGCACGTTCAAAGCTTCCCTTAGAGCCTAAAACCCGATTATTTGTTTGAGTAATAAATTTTTCTCAAAAGTATGTAATTATTATTAATTTGTCCTTTATGTATAAATGCTTTCGATGCTGATTTTTAATATTCAAAGACAATTGATAATTTAATAAGGGGTATAGTTGGGAAAAAAAATAATGAATGCATTTAGAAATTTTTATATAGTCTTTTATTTCTGGAAAACATTTTTTTGTAAATGGTCTTATAATTAAAGACGTAGTAGAAAATTCATATTTAAATTAAGGCTAAATTACTTGGAATTGTCATGTTACATGTTAAACAACCATGTCATACATTTAACTGTCAACTCTGCTTTTTTTAAAGGAATGTAAATGAAAGATTAACTTTGCAAATGGTTTAATAGTTAAAGGATAATTATGGCAAAACAAATAACTTAGAGGAACCATCTGTTAGAAATCAAAAACTTAAAGGACCTATGATGTAATTTGACCTTTTTTTATTTACTAATTTGTAGAGCCACATCAACACTATAACCTACATGTCACCAACTTAACGACCAAGTCGACTTTTTTGCAATGTAAAGTTGACAGGGTAACAATGCAAACATTTATACACTTAAATGATTGATGGGAAACAAAAATAACTTTAAGACATATGTGTTGCAAACTCCAAACTTAAAGGACAACTATATTAATTTAACCTTAAATTAATAACTAAATGAGTTGTTATTTGAAAAATAACAATTTATTTTCTATCATTTACAAACAAACAAAAAAAAAATGATTGAGTTCAAGCTTCTCAAAAAAGATATTTTTTAGTGTTACAAATTAACAAGTCATAACCCTCTAAAAAAAAGTAACGAGGCAAAAAAAAAAAAAGCAGAAATGAAGTTTCAAGTTTATCTCTCGAGAGATAGAGGGGCAATCTCAGTGAGCAGAGCACTTTGAATGTGATCCCTCCTTAACCATAAAATTTGCACAGGTATTTTGTTCCTTAATAACATGCATCAATGTAGTGTTCCCATTTCCATGTAAATCATCTCTGATATGAAGGATGTCAATAGCAACTAGCATGAGTGGTGCAAGGTATGATTATGACCAACAACAACCAACTCAACTACTTTCAAGCAATCACTCTCACGAATAATGTAATAACATTTGTTGCGAGATAGCACGCAACTCAGTCAACAACATATCACCTCCAACTTCATAACGAGAAAAAACCAACTATCTAATCTCCATCGTAGTTGCGTACAACAACACCAACACCTAATGACATTTATCCTTAATCCCAAAGCAGTAGAAAACTCGACCAAGGCATAACATCATCATCATAAAAAAAGCATAACATCATCATAAAAAAGAATATAAGATAGTTGTGGGCCATTCTTATATACCTAGATAGGTTTCCATATCCCACTTAGAACTTTCTTTTGAATACAAAGAGAGAGCTTCTCCATTTGAAGAACAAACATGAGTACATGAAAATATGTGAAAAAGGAAGGAAACTTGTTAGTCTTGTAAGCAGTAGCATGAACCCTATGTGTCATATACATACATATTAAACGTGACCTTCAATTTATTTATAAATAATAATGCTAAACTATTCTCGTAAAAAAAAATGCTAAACTATTTTACAAACCAAAAAGTAAAAGAGTAATCATGTGCTCATACTTCATCAACCAAAAGTTACATTCAGATACTCAATATATATATATTTTTTTATGTGACTAAATTTGGATACTCAATATGTTCAATACAATATATCTAGTTAGTTTATTTTAGGGATCTATCTAGTAAGTTTTCTTTGGTATATAGTGCTTAACTAGTGGAAATTTCTGTGACACTAGTGGTTTGTCAAAACAGGAACTGGGAAAAACAACATTAATCAAGTCCATGTTGATAAAGGGAAGGTGGTGAAAATCAGTGGACAATGGAAGCAGCAAAGTAGACTCAGACAAATGATTGGAGGTGTGGTCATTGGTGGAAAAATGGATATGTAAGAAGGCTTGAGATGCCAAAGGATGCAGATTGGAAGAGTATACAAGCATTCATATATAATGACATATTCTTAGAAATTAAAATGCCAAGGATCCAAAAGGGTTCTGATCATGCTCAAGGATAAGACGAGGCTTGAGATTCAACTATGCAGAAACAGATTAAAATTGAAAAGTGATTTTGTAACCATCTATGCAAATTGATACTAAACACTTGAGAAAGTTATAACTCTCAAGTATCAATCTAATATCAGTAATTATGAGCATGCCTTGTGATGATGTAATATAAAGATGAAAGAAGGTAATAAAAACAAAATTATTGTGTATAAAATTACCTAATGTGCAATTGCTTTTTTAAAAATAGAGTTGTTTATCAATTGTTATTTTCATTGAAAATGATTATCAAAGAACAAAGCAAAGGACTATTGTGAACTACACTTGTAGTGAGGAGATATATGGATTTGGATAACCTACTGGAAAAAAAAAGCATGTGTTTACATGTAGTAAACGATTTCAGTCATTAATATACCTTATAAAGGTATGCCGTGCAGCATGTGCATCTACGAATACAGAATTAAGAAATGCACATCAATGTTGATGCGCTGCCACTTCCGTCTATTTGGATTCGGATTACCTTCTCGTATTCTTTGTTTGTAAAATATGCCGTTAAAACTCCACTCCATGACACAAAAATCTCAATGAGGCATCAAATCAAATATTGCTTGAGCTTCTCTGACACATAGACATTTTGCATACAGGTTAACAAGGGCAAGGCAAACAAACAAATTTTCTACCATACCATGTCTCACTGCAAATCCATGGATTTCTTTACCTGATTTCATATCTTGCAAATTTGAGCACGCAGGCAAGATGCTAGACAAAGCCACTGGATCCGGTTTTACCCCATTCCATCCCATTTCACGAAAAACATTTAGACCCTTTTGAGGAAATCCACATTCGACATAGCACGAGGCCAACGAGGTCCAAGAAACTACATCTCTTTTTGTGAAGTATGTCGTTAAAACTCCATTCAAAGACACAACTTCTTGATGAGGTATCAAATCAAATACCGCTTGAGCTTCGCTTACACATAGACATTTTGCATACATGTTCAGAAGGGCATTGCAAACAAACTTCTTGTACACATTACGTTGATTGAATATACATTGAATCAACATACACTATATCACCTATTAATTGAACTATGTTCACAATCACAAAAATAATGATCATATATACACCCAACAACAATGTAAACATTTTTAAAACTTGAAATTAAATTAAAGAAGATAATATTTTGCCACTTTTCGAAAAACAAAGAAGTATGTTACCAAAAGAATAAAAAAGAACCAATGAGAAAGACCATAGCTTAATATATTGGGCATTAAATAACCCCTTCGTGCATGTCACACGAATATTTATTCGCACCATATAGGGACAGAGGTAGTATTATATAGTATACGACACCTTCATTTTTTTTAATGACAAATATTAATAGTTAGTTATTAGATTAATATTTACTTTTTCGTTTAGGTTTTGAATATATAAACCTCAAATTTCTTGTCTCTTAGCTCAAACTAATAAGCTTAGTTAATTTCCAAATGCAGGGCGATGGTCCTATCATGGCAAATAATGAAAGATTTAAATAAATGCCTTCTAAAAATACATGTAGACAAGGGGTACCATAAAAATGTTATCCTGTTTCTTGTATATATATCATCCAGTCATTATTATAACGAAAAATAACTTTTAAATTTATTAAATAATCGATGTATCTTATCTATATTATAGACTATTGTTTTTTTTTTATAATGGTGACCAAAAGGTGTACATTAACTAATTGAGAGCCATTGTGAACAGTCAAATGGATAGTTTTTCAACCATTGCATGAAGCAAGATAAACAATAGATGCATAAATAAGGATAGTTTTTCCTTGAATTTGGGCACATGGAATGTTTACTTTTTCACTGCTGTCATTGTTACTAGTAACTTATGTGAAAACTTGTTAGTTTTGTAAGCAGCAGCATGAACCCTATCTATGTGTCCTACACAAGGTAAACATGTTACAATTTATTTATGAATAGCAATGCTAAACTATTTCACAAACCAAAAAGTAAAGGAGTAACCATGCAGTCATACTTCGTCAACCAAAAGTTACATTTGGATATTCAATATGTGTTTTTTGTGTATGACTTAATTAATAATTAGGATATATACTCAACATGGTCAATACAATATATCTAGTCAGTGTTTTTTTTAACTGCATATATATCTAGTTAGTTATGAACACTTTTTATTTTGGTTGAATGAAATTGGAAATGAGCGTATGATCAAAGTAAAAGTTTGTGTACAATATTATTCACTTGCTTGTTGCCATAATACAGTCAAAGAAAGCAAAATAAGGGTCAAAGAAAAAGAAAGCAAACAATAAGTTTTAGGCGGTAACCATAATACAGTCTTATGCCATTTGAAAACCAAGGGTCAAAGAATTACAGAATTACCTGTCAAACTGTCATAAGATAGAAGCTTTCTGATATCATCGCTTTCTGTCATAAGATGTATAGAATGCAAACAGTTGGGGTTTACAGCCGGAATTGGAGGAGTTAAGGGTTTCAAGTGTGGATTTGAAATTCAAATTTTATAAAGTTGGGCGCCAAAAAATTAGGGTTAGTGGTTAGAATTAGGGTTTGTAGGTTAGCTAGGATTAGATATAAGGATATCAAACCAGCAAGATATTTGAAATATCAATCATGCTTTTAGTAAAATGCCTTCAAACATTTATAGGCCAATAAACTGTCTATATAATGGATATATGATTAGAACTCTATAATATATGCTTATTATTCATTAGCTCAATATACTATATGCTAATAAATATGAATTCTAGGAATATGCTAAGCTGCATAACTTCCAAACAGGAAGCACATTGTTGCTCTATGTATTGGGTTCATGGCATGACAACTTGGTGTTGAAAGAGATTACTGCATAAACTGAATATAGTAGCAGAGTTTGTGGTTCTAAACGTGTTTTTATCTCTTTATATCAAATTGGTGCAATTTTGACTTTCTTTATATCATTAAGGTTATTCCCTCAATTCGTTATGAAAATATCTCTTTATTGCATATAACCAAAACACACTAATAATTACAATGTATTATGACCATATAAAAAGCATGCACAAAACCATACCAAGTAACAGGTTGTTCCAAGCCTTGATTGTCCAACCACTACGTAGAAAATACCTACTGAAGTAGTCCAGCAAGTACTACATAGAAATTTTGGTTGATTACTACCAATCATAATTTTCTTGAGATTTAGGGATTAGAGATTTAATTTAAGGATATTGATTTTCAGTTCGGGATTAAAGTGATCATTTTCTACTGTCGTTTTAGTCCTCGTGACACCTCATACTTCTTGTTAGCATAAAATATTTGTCACATCATCACTTAACATAAGTTTTTAACAGCAGGGACTAAAGTGATAACAAAAGTGTAGAGTCAGGGACTTATTTGTATTTAATCCTGAGTTAGGAACCTTTCTGACAGTGCAGCGTCAGGAACTAAAGTGACTATTTGCTCAATTAATATTCCTTAAAAAAATTATATAAATTTTATTTTTCAGGCTTTTTGAAAAGGAAAATTGTTTTCTTAATTTTTTGAATATTGCAGATTGATCCCTATGATTTTGCTTAGAATTCTTAATTACCTCATCTAAACACACTTTTAAATTCAAATACATAAGTATAAAGTTTTTAATAAGTGGAAATACAACATTCATAGGGAAAGGTGATATTAAAAACTGGGAAAAATAACATTAAAGTCCATGTTGATAAAGGGAAGCTGGTGGAAATCAGTGGACAATGGAAGCAACAGAGACTCCAAGACAAATGATTGGAGGTGTGGTCATTGGTGGGAAAATGGATATGTAAGAAGGCTTGAGATGCCAAAGGATACAGATTGGAAGAATATACAAGCATTCATATATAATGACATATTCTTAGAAATTAAAATGCCAAAGATCCAAAAGGTTTCTCATCATGCTCAAGTATCAATCTAATATCAGTAATTATTATGACTTATGAGCATGCCTTGTGATGATGTAATAAAATATAGATGAAAGAAGGTAATAAAAACAAAATTATTGGGTATAAAATTACCTAATGCAAATTTTTATTTTTTTAAAAGAAGAGATGTTTATCAATTGCTATTTTGATTGACAATGATTATCAAAGAACAAAGCAAAGGACTATCATGGACTACACCTGCAGTGAGAAGACAATGGATCTGGATTATTTGCTCGAAAAAAAGTGTTTACATGCGGTAAACATTCTCAATCATTAATATGAGTTCGGACAACTCAAATTACACAATAATAAAATAAGCTTTAAATGATCTCGAACATTTATTTGAGATAGGTGATATTAAAAACTTTGTGATGCGGCAAGGACACCAAATCCAAATACAATGATATATGCAACATCATGTCTAAAATCTTGATCTCCATCTTCATCCAACAAAGCATAAACTTCTATTGAGAATTTAAGTTTTGAGAGATTTATGGAAATTAAAGTTCAACATGTCACTTAAAAAAGGTCCACGACGACAACTAGAACATGAAATTGAAGTTTTTTTTATGCGACTGCAATATTGTATCAACTGTGTTTGATCGTAACTTTTTAAAGAACACGACGAGATAATGATTGCAACCACAATTTAAAACCTTTATCTATAAATTCACTAGAAATTAGGTGGGTCTTGTTTCTTTCTCTGGAAACTGAAATTGAATGGTATCATCTAAAAAAAAGTTACATTTAATTAACAACACTAATTTCTGGTAAGATTTGGAGACATAAATATATAGGTAGGTCCCATGCTATGAGTGGACAAAAAATTTAATGTTGCAATGGATGTTACGTGAACAATTGTTTACATAATGAAAAAGAGATAAAATAGATGAAGTGTTTCGGCTTCTGATTCTTAAAGTCCAATAGCATGTTAGCCAAGAATACTCAATTTTGATACATTTTTCAGATGATATTCATGTTTGGGTGGTTGTAACTATTTATTGTTTGCTAAATGTGAGTCTCGTAACATTTAAGGGAAATATGATTACACAGCTAGCTATTCAACTTGGATAAATTTGTCAAGAATTAGTTATGAATAAAATAAGGATTAGAACCAATGTTTTAAATAATGGAGCGGATACTATAGATTGAACCAAACAAACTCGTTGAACCAATTGAGTTTAAATTGTAATCAAAACCATTCAACCCTAGTTTGATGTGATTCACCCTGAAGAGTTCTCGATTCAACGGGTCGAACCAACCATGTATCAATTTTTTTTCAAATGATGGTTTATTGACCCATTTTCACATTACATTCTACTCCCATCAACACATCACACCTAAAAGCTAAAATGAGAATAAAGCTTGGTCTTATATATATATGGAAGGAAGACCAATGTTGCAGCAATTCTCGAGCCAAAAAACAATTAAAACGTTTAATGATTTGGCCTATGCTCCTTGTCGTAGAATCTTTAGGCCAAAAAATAACCAAGTCAAATTTGATTTATTAACTAATTCATGAAAATATAATTGACATGTATAGTTTCGTGTAAGACTAACTTTGGTGTATTAATTACCGTGACATAGACAACTCAACTGTTTTGTGTAAAACTGAAGAAAATGCACGTGACTGATATAGGTAGAAAAAAGTTTGAAAAATAGAACAAAAGTGTGGAGATGCGGGGTATCGATCCCCGTACCTCTCGCATGCTAAGCGAGCGCTCTACCATCTGAGCTACATCCCCATGTTGAAATTTTTCTACAACAATTGTATTTATATTTAATTCTATTAATACAAAGATTTCACCCAACGAAATGTGATGTGTATATTCATATAAATATCATAATATTAAATCACCCGTTAGACTTGTTAATTAGAATAACAGTTCATGGTTAAATTTAGATTTTTGGGTGAAAATTATCAAAGCATGACAAAACTTAGAAGTAATTTCTTAAGTGTTTTTTTATGTGGTTCTTCATATAAAATACTCATAACTACTAATGATTTCTCAAATCCATAATTATTCAATGTTTGTTTATAAGCATGCAAAGTTAATTTTAAGTGAAGAATCACACAGAAAATATCTACAATATGTACATAAATATCTCCTTTTTTAAAATGTGAAAAAAGTTTAGATGAATTTGATGTTGGAGTTTCACTATGGCCAAATAAAGTTCAAAAACTAAGAGAGTAATGTTATAAACAATCCACCAACAAGAGATTTAAATTCAAATGCTTGTGGGATTTAGTTGAATTTTTATCAGCTTCCTACGACCTACATTGCCTCATAGGAGATGTGAAGATATTACTATTAATTTTTTTTTGAGCAAGGATATTACTATTAATTAATTTGTAATACATTAAGAGAGAGTGGACGGTTAAACTAAAAAATTAGAATGCCTTTTTCTTTCTTTCTAAAAGTCTTCTTCTTTTTACAAGATTTTTTTTCTTTCTAAAAGTTAAAATTGAGAAATGTCATATATAGCCAATCATTAAATGGCAGAATGGAATGAAAGTAAAAAAAAACAATTATAAACATAGAATTTCATAATAGTGGTATACTGTATTAATATTATCCTGCAGGTTTTCTAGACCATTCTCTAAACTAAGCAGGCTAAAACATTGACCAAAGGATCATCCAATACAACTTTTATTTATTTATTTGTAATATTAAGGTACTAGATTTCAGAATATTTGTTCATTCAAGACATGACACGTGGAGAAACCACTACTGTGCACATGTTTGAAGGTCTAAATATAAACAAATAATTGTGCTTGACCATATATATTCATTCAATTATTCTACTCATTTTGTCTCATACTACATTGGATTCGTTAAACTATAAGGGTGCAACTTGGAAGTGCATACAGATTACAGGCCACATCAAACAAATAATGCTCCATGCCTCCATCATTCACAAACCAACAAATTGAAAAGAACTATCTTTAATCATGTAAGCACTTATTTGTTTTCAATAACTTTGTTTAATACACCCAAATGATGATTACAATGTCATCAATTTTGTGTAATTTGATAAAGCAGCAACTCATTAGGGCCACTTATCAGATGAGGCTACTGAAGTTTCAATGCATGTATGTTTTATATTTAAATTGATGATGGTTAGTTTGACGAAATCAAAGTGTTAATGTGATTCTAATAAAAAAAATTATCCGTCTGAATTCATACATAAACATTTTTTTTAATTTATTGAATAACTGATGTATCTGATCTATGTTATAAATCATATATATTAATTATTCAATAAATTTAAAAATGTTCGGGAAGAAGACTTTTGAGAAGGGACTTTGTCACACCTAATTTGCTTGACAATCTAGCAAAAGTAATTACACAGTCTGCTTCTTTCTAATTATATCAATAATTGTGGCAAAAATCAACCCCACCCATATTCACTTATTACAGTTGAAATTAACATATCTATAGTTGAATGACCTCCAATATATTATAGTACTATGTCACTTGCCAATTAGCAAAGACTAATTAAATGGTGTATGATTGGTGTTAGTGCCTTGGAACTTTTGCCGACAGTCCATTGGTGCTTAAGGGCAAGATCCGAACTTCTAGAGCAAGATTATGACACAAGGAATTTTAACCTTTATTCCACTTTTAACATGGACAATGATGTCCACTACTAGTGGAATTAATTGATAATCTTTTCATTAACGCAGTTAACATATCAATGATCGTTGTATTCAGATTAGACAGATAATATTTTAATGTAGATTTTGATTTGTTTAAACTTATAAAAATATCAAAATTAATTTTGGATCGTCTGATATCGATTAAGCGAACATCGTTATGTTGATTGTGGGAATGCATGGAACAAAACCTTTTTCTTATAGGTGCAAATTAGAGGACGATAAGTCAATTTTTTCATAAGCATTGTTGAGGAAGAAGACTTAAAAAGAGGTCATATGATAAGGACAAGAAATGCAGCTGAGTACCAAGAAGTGAATGGAAACACTAACTAATTGATGTGTCATGGTATGGTATGGTACTTGCTTTCAGTGTTCCCATTGTGTTTACAATCTTTTTTGGGAAATGAAGGAAAAATTCTTTACTCTCATCTTAAGCAACTGAAAGAAAAAAAAATAGTTCTTTATTATTAAGCAGGTTGGCAAAGTTTAGATTTGGATTATGGAAGAAGTATGTTGGATCCTGGCACAGGAGTTTGTGAGGGGAATAATTGTAGTTAATTTATTCCTATTTTAAAGCTAAACAGCAATTTATTTATCTTCTTTTATTTGTGTCACAGATTCCTGCATATTTGGAATGAAATTAATTTGGGGTCCAATTGTTTTGCCATTTTTCAAAGATAATGGTTGTTCACACAAAATCATACTACAGCACAGAGAAATGTAACTAGATTCATGCAAGTATTTAATTTAGTCATCGTTCCAATTAATCTTCTCAAGAATTTTAATGCCTATTAAATTTTTAAGACTAGATTCAAACAAACTCAAGACCATTCTTTAAGCTAAACAAAAATAGAGGATTTCATTAACCATTCTTTGTTGGATATAATTTTCACAATATATATGAAGTTTCCATCATCATTTAATAACAACTAATCTGTATTTAAGAATATGCAGGGCACATAAGATTGATTCTTGGAACCGAATCTCAACCACATATTTAAAGGCTTCAAATTTCTAACCACTTAAACTAATTAATCATCATTTCAACTCTAAAAGGACAATTATCATTTTAAAAAATTATAAAGAGTGATACTTTCCATTTTACAGTGTCATATATGCTACATTTAAAAAACATATGAAATGAAAAAAAGTTGATAAATAGTCCTTCAAAAAAGGACAATTATCACTTAATTTCTAACCACATATGATTGCTATCTTTTTAAAATCACAACAAATAAAAAATTGAAATTACAAGGGGCCACAGAAAGTTTAGAAATTTAATGGCATATACATTTTTATATTTGATTTAACTCATTTTTACAAAATCAGTATATTAAGTGATAATTGTCTTTTTTTGAAGGACTATTTATCAATTTTTTTCGGTTCATATGTTTTTTAAATGTAGCACATGTGACACTGTAAAATGGAAAGTATTACTCTTTATAATTTTTTTATCCAGTAGTATTTTTTTTAACGAATTGAATATTTCTCAATACATGATTGGATTTGTGTGCACTTAGTAGACTGTTTTTGCATTGTAGTCAGACATATTTAAATCGTCTGATCTTGATCGGATAGTTCAAATTTTAACATCAAAATTAAGATTTAAAAATAATTTAAATCCAAGCTTAAAATCTAAACCATCAAATCATAATCAAACGATCCAATACGTTGACTATGTTCGGTCAAATTACGGTGAATCCAAATCTGCCCATACACTTGTCATTCATAGGTTGCAGCAAGCTAAACTTTTATGTACATCTTCTTTCTTGCACACTATATAAATAACATTTCTCCTTCTTTCTTGCACACTATATAAATAACATTTCTCATTTCTTAAGGTAAAATATCATTATCATAAGTTTGTTTTCTCTAATTCAACAATTCAATTTATAATTTCACATAATAATAGAAGATGTTTCTGATTAAAATAAATAACAAACATCTTTTTATAATAATAAAGGGTTACTATTTTTTGGGATGTACTAATAATTAATGAATTGCATGGGAGAGCGAATCTTACACGTGATGGTCAAGAGCTGAATTTAGAAGTTCAAAATGAAAGGCAGTAAAAATCTAAACTAAGTCCTCACTGACAAACAGTACCAAACAAACCACATTTAGATCTACAATAGTACAAATCTATTTCAACTCCACTTACCAACATAGCAACAAGATAATGTTAATTAATGACATTTTTTATTTATTTTAAAACTTGATATCTAATCAAATGATTAATTTAAGAGACCAATTCCACCGTCCATTACCAAAAATTCAATTAAGAACATTTGATAATTATCTACCAGAACATTTTTTAACACAAAAGAGTAAACTTCTTCAATTAAAGCATGGACTCATTCAATACATAAATCCTTTATATATGGAGAATTCGAATCTAAGATCTAAAAAGAAACACTTTAAAGTCTCAAGTCTATGCCATCTAAATAATAATAATAATAATAACACTTTTAGGAAAAATTTCATCTATTTTCTACTTTTTAAGTTAACCCTTTCACATTCTCATCTTTTCTCTTGAAAGTTTTCAGAGTGTTTGTGTGGATCATCACCACCAAATACCAATCTCTACTCTTCTTGCTAAAGCAACTGACTTTGATAGCTTCATAGCTTTGAAGACAATCCATGGCCCCACAATATTAGTTTCTCTCTCTTTCACTTTCTCTCTCCTCACTCACTCTGTACTGAAGTGTTGTTGAGCTTCAAAAACTAGTACTTTACCTCATAATACCACTCACATTCACACCTTCAACACCTTCAAATTGTTCAAAGGTACAAACTTTATTCTTTTCCCATCATTTATTTTCCATTTTGAGAAATGGGTTGTTGTTAGTTTTCACATTTGTTTAGTGGAAGTTAAATTTCAAGGGTAAAAAAGTAAATTTTTTTGGTGGTTTTGCAAGGTTTTGTTGGTGATGAATGAACTTTTCATAGAGTGAAGAAGAAAAATGGTGGGAACTCCAATGAATGGAAGAAGGCTTTCTTTTGGATTTGGAAATGGTGGACATGATCTTGGTCCAAGCAGTACTCCACCAAGCAATGCTGGTTCTGATTATGGAAGCTATATAGATTTCACAAGAGAAGATGTTGAAGCTTTGTTGAATGAGAAATCCAAAAGGAAAGACAGATTTAATTACAAGGTTGGTTAAATTTTGTTGTGCCTTTAGTTGTTTGAGGTGTTAGGTCGGTGGTAAATTATGAAGCACGGACACTCCTCGGATTAGCTGTGTCCCGGTGTCAGACATGCGTCATGTCCGACACCGACATGACACCGATACATATACTTACACTGGATTATGTGATTTTATCAAATTATTTATAGTGTCGGTGTGTCAGTGTCCATGTCATGTCCTGTGTCCGTGTCTGTAGTTTGATCTTGTAGTCTCGAAGACGGATTTTAAATCCCCTCAGGGACGGTTGTATGATTTATGTTTTTTCATTGTTTGTTTTGGTTGTTTGGGATTTAAGATCAAAGGGGTGCAATGTTTTATCTTTTACCATATATTAAATTAAGTAAGTAATTAACATCAAATTTGTGTTTTTAGGAGAGATGTGAAAACATGATTGATTATATAAAAAGGCTCAAGGTTTGCATTAGATGGTTCCAAGATCTTGAGTTGAGCTACTCATTAGAGCAAGAGAAGTTGAAGAGTTCATTGGAATTGTCCCAACAAAAATGTGTGGAAATAGGTAAAGATTATTATTTATATTTTTTTTCCTTTTTTGTTTTTGGAAAATTCGCATTATGTTTGTGTAGTAATGTGGTTTAATTCATTTCAATTGCAGAGTTGCTTCTCAAAATCAAGGAGGAAGAACTGAATTCAATTATTACAGAAATGAGAAGGAATTGCACTTCTTTGCAAGAGAAATTAGTGAAGGAAGAAACAGAAAAGGCGGTGAGTAAGATTTCCAATTTTGTGCAAAATGCCATGGAAAGATTGGTGCTAAATTTATCATTTTTATTATCTTTTGAAACTCTAGGCTGCAATGGAATCTCTTGTTAAAGAAAGAGAGGCTAGACTTGACTTTGAAAGGTCGCAGACGACACTATCAGAAGATCTCGGTAGAGCTCAACGTGAGCTTGAAACTGCAAATCAGAAGGTATAATAAGCATAATCTGATTTCAATAAGCTCTCTAGGATAGCTTATAAAAACAACTCATATATGTCAATAAGCTGTTTTCATCTTATTTCCATAAAATATCCAGGATAGCTTATCAGATATTGATAGTCATGTCAGTGTCAGGAAATATTTTTATACAAATGTATGATACATCAATGCATTTTTGCAGATATTATCACTCAATGACATGTATAAGCGATTACAAGAGTATATAACAAGCTTGCAGCAGTACAATGGAAAACTTCATTCTGAGCTTTCTACAGTGGAAGGTGATCTCAAGCGTGTAGAGAAAGAGAAAGCGACCGTAGTGGAAAATCTTACAATGTTAAAGGGCCAACTTGCTCTGTCTATGGTTAGTATACATTGTGATTTTTCAGAAAACCTTTCTCATTAGTATGCAACTTGGAAGTCTTACAGAGTTTCATTGGTTGTTTTCCTCAGGCTTCTCAAGAAGAAGCTACAAAACAGAAGGATGCTTTTGCTAGTGAAGTTACATCCCTTCGAAGCGAATTGTACCAAGTGAGGGATGATCGAGACCGCCAAATTTCTCAAGTGCAAACTTTAAGTACTGAAATAGTGAAGTTTAAAGATTCTTCAGAAAAGTCTGGTTCTGAAGTGAACAACTTGACCATGAAAACAAGTGAATTGGAGGTTGGTTTATATCATGTTTCTTTTCGGTAAATACAACATCCTTTTTGCTATTTATGTAGACACGATACTATAATTTTCCTGTGCAGACAAAATGTACTTTGCAAGATAATCATATAAAGGAATTACAAGAGAAGCTAACGATTGCAGAGAACAAACTGGAGGTGATGACAATGTGGCATAAATTTAGAAGAAAAAATTGTCTCATTGAACTTGCGATGTAATTGTTTTGGTTCTTCATTCAGGTTTGTGATATATCCGCAATTGAGACAAGAACAGAATTCGAAGGACAACAAAAACTCGTAAATGAGTTACAAAAACGATTGGCAGATGCAGAATACAAACTTATAGAAGGGGAGAAGCTGAGGAAAGAATTACATAATACAATTTTGGTAACTCCCCGAGACGAAAATTGTTGTTTAACAAAAACTTTGGAGTAAAATTAACTCCTTACTAAGTACTTATCTTCATTTTGACAGGAGCTGAAAGGGAACATTCGTGTGTTCTGTAGAGTGCGGCCATTGTTACCTGATGAAAGTTGCAGCTCAGAAGGCAAGATTATATCTTATCCTACCTCCATGGAAGCTTCTGGACGAGGCATTGAATTGACACAAAACGGTATATCTCATGATGCTGGCTTATTGATGTATGCTTGTTTTAGTTTATTTTATTCATTTGATTATGCTGATACTTGTGTTGCTATTTTTAGGCCAAAAACATTCTTTCACATTTGATAGAGTTTTTGCACCTGATGCATTACAAGAAGAAGTATTTACAGAAATTTCACAGCTTGTGCAAAGTGCTCTTGATGGTTATAAGGTAATTTCTAGTTTAGCTTTTATTATTTGTATATAAATTATATTATACTCTTAGCTGCATGCCATTGTTCAATTGCTAGTTGGTAATAGAGTTAAAAGGCTTTAGTTTTAGGTTATCTTTAGGTTAGCTTATTTGAACTTATCTACTAATATAAGAAAATGAAAGACTGTTTGGGAGAGCTTAGAAACAATGTTTAGCACCAAGGATTCTCGAAATTTGAGACATTTTTTTTTCCAGGTTTGCATTTTTGCGTATGGTCAGACAGGTTCAGGCAAAACCTATACAATGATGGGCAGGCCTGGACATCCCGGAGAAAAGGGTTTGATACCTCGTTCGCTAGAACAAATATTTCAAACAAGACAGTCTCAACAACCGCAAGGCTGGAAATATGAAATGCAGGTGATAATGAGTTTATAATTTTTTCCCCCAGTCCCATCATTACAGTGGTTACATTAAACATTGATGTAATAAGGTTTTTTCTTCATAAAAATTTACAGGTGTCAATGTTGGAAATATACAATGAAACGATTCGTGATTTATTGGCTACAACAAATAAGTCCCCATCCGACACAACCCGTGTAGAAAATGGTACTCCTGGAAAGCAATACTCAATCAAACATGATGCAAGTGGAAATACTCTTGTTTCTGATCTTACAGTGGTGGATGTTGAGAGTGTAAAAGAGGTTGCGTTTCTTTTAAACCAAGCGGCAAATAGCAGGTTATTACTTCATAATAAGAAAAACTAAAGCGTCTTTTCAGACAATGTATTCAGATATCTTTATATTGCACTTCTCAATGGGTTCATTGTCTTTTTATTGCTTTATATCAAGAAAAACTAAAGTTGACATAATTTTAATGCATCAAAATATGTTGATTTGTTTTTCTCCTACAAGTTAATGTACTTTAGTTTTGGAAGTCAAATTTAACTATATTTATTTTTCTATTTATTTCTATTTAGATCTGTGGGAAAAACTCAGATGAACGAACAATCTTCAAGAAGTCATTTCGTATTCACTCTTCGAATATACGGTGTAAATGAGGTATGAATGTTTCTCCTCTATTAATAATTGAAGCCATGTTTCCTGTTCATGACTCAGTCTCTATCCTAGAGCTTGTATGGATTGACTTATTTGAACTTGTCTGCTTGCATAAGTACTTGTGAGACTGTTTGACAAAGCTTATAGAAACAATTTGTGAATTAATTTGATTTTTTGTTATAGAAATAACTTATACGTAAGCACTTATCTTTTTGTTCTGCTAGAGCACGGACCAACAAGTACAAGGTGTTCTAAATCTCATTGATCTTGCTGGGAGTGAGCGACTTTCAAGGAGTGGCTCAACCGGGGACCGATTGAAAGAAACTCAAGTGTGTAAAACCATATGATGTTTTCTATTTTATATAGTTCTTCTTCTTTGATTTATAATAATCTAAACTTCTTTCACTTGTAATTAGGCAATAAATAAAAGTCTATCATCATTAAGCGATGTTATATTTGCGTTGGCCAAGAAGGAGGATCACATTCCATTCAGGAACTCAAAGCTTACATACCTACTTCAGGTGATTTTTCTTTCATTTTAGTTCAAACATATTATATTCCACAATAATGCTGCTGCAATTTTCTTAACCTTAAAAAATGATAAGTATATCTAAATAGTCATAAAACAAAACTGATGTTTTATCCTATACTTTAAATCAGTTATTTGAATGCACATAAAGTTCTTTCAGTACTACACGTAGTTATAATTTCCCTTTACCATAAATTATATCGTTAAGATAGAGACCAAAGAAATTTAGTAGACTGTAATAGGTAGGACTGTTAAAAGAATCCCAAAACCAAACCAAACCAAACCGTTAAACCGAAACAAACTGCACTGAAAAAAACTAAACTGTGACGGACAGTTTAAGAATTGAACTTAACCAGTTTGATTTCATTCTGTTCGTAAACTATTTGTCATATTACAGTGCAGTGTGGTTCAGTTCGGTTTTTGCTTTTTTAAAACATTCTTAATGTTGAACTTGGTCCAGTTTTTGGTTTTTTTCAACTGTCCTACTAATCAGTTAATAACAGCTTTAGCAATTTGATACAACGTGGTTCACAAAGATTCAGTTTAATTTAGTACAATTTGAGACGAACCATTAATGGTTCAGTTCAGTTTTACCGGACTGTTTAAACAAATTGATTCGATTTTCTTTCCCAGACCATGATTAATCCTGCTAGTTGGTGTTTTTTAATAACTTTGAGATGATCTAATTTGTTGACTACTATGTTGAACAGCCTTGTCTAGGTGGAGACTCAAAGACATTAATGTTTGTAAACATTGCTCCTGACCAAGCTTCATCTGGAGAGTCACTATGCTCGCTCCGGTTTGCTTCAAGAGTAAATGCTTGTGAAATCGGGACACCTCGCCGTACCACCAACGGTCGCCCTACAGAATCTCGCTTGAGCTATTTCTAATCTTACCACAAATGAAGTCATGAATATATTGTTTAACCTGCTTGGAGGAGTCAATTTGCTTGGCCTATGTGACCACTACAATAACCAAAAATAGCTTTAATTCTAAATTTCTAACATCATACATATAGCTTGTATAGTGATGAAGTTACCGAGTACTATGCATTTAGTTAAAAAGATCCTTGTTCTGTTAGTTTCATTTGCAATTCTGTTTAATGTTGTATAATCATAATTTCATTCCACTTACCCTACATTATATTATGAGTAAACAACTAGACATGTTTCTCAGTGTCAATTTTTTTATATAAAATATTGAAGTTCTGTTAAACTAGTTATAAAACTTAAGAATCAAATTGATGGTTGGTACATGTTATTTAAGAAGTGTGATTGTCACTCTTATGAAAGTATATTCATAAATAATAAATATACCAACTTAAGAAAGAAATGGGAGTACAGTGACGTATCATCTGCCATATGTATGTTGAAGGATTAACATGTAGCATTAGGTAAGCTTTGATGGTGATAAGTCTCAATCTAAGCTTGAGTTCTTGCAAAGTTAAGTAATACTAATACAATATTTAACTTGCCAATTAATTAAGTCGTACCTTGTGGTTAAGAGTCAATTCCTGAACCATATTAAAAAACTTGTATAATCCAAGTAAAATTTATTAGACTTCCTAACTCCTCCAAATTCCAATACAAGTAAAATTTAAAAAACTTGTTTAATGACTTTTTTTCCATAGTATCTAATTTTGTTTCGTGGATGATTTGGATGAAGTATTTTTTCCAAACAAAATAACCGTCCATATCAATTTATAACGGGCAATTTTTTAACATTTTATCAGATAATAAATAAAGCCTGGTTAATGATTATTATATTTATTATAGATAGAATTGGTAATATTGTAATTGAAACCAAAAGAATTTTTTAAAAAAGAAGAAAGAACACTATTATACATTTGAAAATTTTGCTGAAATTATAGCATTTATCTATCTACAAGGTAAAAACGTCCTTATCTTGAATCAACACAATTGTTTTGACAAGAGTAAGAATACAGCTTAATTAAAACCATGTCAAATTGTTTTATACATTATAGTCATCCTATCCATGACATCTTTAAGCATAACTTCAGTTTCTTTATAGCATGCTTGTGTTTCAAGTAGATTTTTGTTCCTTGAAGCTTCTTCAAGCTGTCATTGCATAAAAAAATCAATCCATTAATCCAACATCCATTCACATGATTTTAAATTGCAGTTAACAACCGCAATTGTATCCACAGCATTATAGGGACAATGGCTGTGTCCACAACTCCGGCTGCATCAACCACATTTGTCTGCAATTTTCTTTAATATCAAAGACTACAGCGCGGCTGCAACCGCAAGTGCAGTTGTATCAACCACATTCGTCGGTAATATCAAGAACCAAAATGCGACCATATGTATCCGCAATTTAAATCAAAGAATATACAAACTATATTACAAACAAAGAACATACCTTTTCAAAATTATCAAACAATTTGTTGGCCACATCAGTTAATTGCTGCTTATCTTCAGCTGGGACAGCAGAGATAACCTTGTCAAAATCAAAATACATGAATGTTGACTTGAGTCTTAGGTACCTCCTAACATAGTTGAGTGTGTCTTGTGCAATCAAATCTGCCATTGCAAGAAGATCAAATGCATATTTCTTGATCCTTAAAACACTTCCTTTAGCTCCAATATTTGCCATGTAGAGTTTCTTCTTAATAAAAGAACGTGTCCCCGTTTTCTCATTCGCAATATCTAATCATATAATCATCATTTACATTGTCAGAACAAGAACCCTAGCTTAAAAGTAAACAGGTACGAAAAACGCAAACAAAGAAAACACAATATTTTATCGCAGAGTTCGGCCAATTGTGTCTACGTCTCTGACTACATTGATATTCTATTATTTAAGCTTAGGATTACTTATACAAATCTACTTTAAATGTTACGGTCCAATTTATAGGATTACCCCTAAGCCACTTAGTATGGTCTAGTCAGTTGTGCACTTATCGTGAAGACGACAATTAGTATAGTTAACTTAAAAGTTTGAACCATCATAATGAAGTTAACTATAACCGTGGATTTAATAATAAACAAATATAATGGTCAAGATTTAATATATTTCTTGTCATTGTACTTCACTAATAGGTCACTATCAAATCTTCACCATTGCATTTGTTTATTATTAAATCAATAGTAATTTTTTAACTCACCATGATAGTACAATTAATATTTTAAGTTCACCATGCTAAATTTCAATCATAAATATAAAAAAACATAGTAAAAGAAAGAACATAAAACCAATCATAATTGTCCCAATGTCAATTGAAACATAAACATCAATTAAACATAATAGCAATGAAATGCACGTATACAAGCAAAAGCTATATATAATTAATTTTGTCCTATGTAAATTAATCAGCTATACAAGAAATTAATCTTACTATTAGTGACAGTTGGTTCTGGAATAGGTCCATCAATCCAAAATCCATTATCCTTAGCTAGTGAAATCTTCTCACTGAATTGTCCTGTAAGGACTAAAGAGACTAGGCTTATTGCAGCTGCTCTTCTTGTAGTGTTAACTGATTCACATTCTGATAATTTCTTTGTTTTGCTTCCAAGAAATCCAACTATTACTTGTCCTGTCTTAAGGTTCCTTTGTGCATTTGGAACAAGGCATGTAATTGGAGTTAAAGTTTTGGAGACTCCATGCAAATTTGTTAGAGGAGCCATAATGGTGAAGGAGCTACTCAAACGAGTGAGAGTTTGAGAAATTAAGATAGATAATTCATTAAAGCTTTTGGAAATAAAAAATTTGTGACATATCCATTTGGGAAGTGCTAGTGCTATGGTGTCCACTGAGTTGCATTAGAAAGGATATCATTATTAAGGGTGGTTTTGTAATTTTAGTGTTGATGTGTGATCATTTATTTTTTCTTTTTTTGTTTCAAAGATGTGTGTGGACCTAATTTACATAGTGGGCTTAGAGTATTTCTTTTGGATGGGTTCTTATTAGCACAAAAATTGTTGACTATTACTTTTCCCAACCCTATGCAATTCTCATGCACCTTGTAAAATTTTTAAAAATGCCTCTGGATTTTTGAATTATAAAATCCAAAAACATCCAAAGTATATTCGGATTCTAAAACCCGGAGAATGCTAAAACTCAAATGCTTATGTATAATCAGTCATCAGACTCTCCCACATTTCAGCAGTTTTAAGTTTTGCTTTTAAAAACAACAAAAAAAACTAAGTAAAAAATGTTAAAAACCAATCAAATAAAATCATAAAAATACCACCAAAAAATTCTAAAAATCAAATAAAACTAATGCAAGTTTTTTCGGATTTTTATAAGAATATGAAAAATTAAAAATTAAAAATAAAAATGGGTCTAAACGATGGAATTTTGGATTTGAGGGGTGGAGTCCCGTAAGAAGTCCCTTTAGGGGAGTCTTGATCCTTGATTTTTTTTTCTGATTTTTTAGAGAAATTTCGGAACAATCTGATCAAGTAGCCTGAAAATCCGATTTTTGATAAGTTGAGCGATTTATGAGGCCTATAAAGCAATTACCATCTATCATACGTGTCTAATTAAACTCCCATTTCATGAAGAAAAAAAACATATAAACAAAATCCTTTTGTTTGTCTAAAGCGAAATTTGGCTTGCAATAGCATGCACAATGACGGTTATAAACCATGTTTTAACTAAAAATTATGTCAAGTAATCACAATGCAATTAGAGATGGAAAATGCTAAAATACACGACAAAGTTTGTCGTGAGATTTACACGACAAGTTTATAATTACCACGTCCTATTTTTTTTTCCTAACTTTGATTGGACACAAATGACAAATTGTGCCTCCACTGTATATTTCTTATGAAAAAACACCTCATTCAAGGTCCAAATCAACTTCTGTACGTGTCATACCCACCATTGCTTTGGTAGCATTGTTTTTTAATATATACTATTACTTTTGTATATAGTTCAATATTGGAACGTGGTTCTGTATGTTATTGCCTTGATAACATTGTTTTTTAATATATACTATATACAAAAGCATCGTTAAACTGAAAGAATACTAATAATACAACAAATTGTGGCTCTCGTGTGCTGACTTTGTCGTGCTGTATAGCAGCGCTAATTAGAGATACTCTGTCATTAATTATCATAGTACCAGAAGTCTTCAAGATTTCAAAATCCTCAATGCAATTAGACATGATACATATGTATCCTACAACAACTTTTTTATCTGACAAATTCATAATTTTTGAAATAAATAAACCATTACAGTTTATTTTTTCCGTACTATGTGTTAAAATAGAAAATTAAAAAATATAAAATTGATCTTCATATTGCTTGTTCTTTTTTTCTCATTATAGTCTCTTTAATTACAACAAAATCTTCAAAATAAAAAAGAATGTTATTCAAAATAATTAAAATCCAAAAGTACAAAAAGTGAACCAAAATGTTGTATTTTTGAGTCCAAAGCTAAAGTAAAGTGACTTTCGGGGCAAAGGCTACGGTGGGAGACCTCTTTAGGTCTCCTACCGTAGGAGACTTGATTTTTTTTTTTTTGTGTAAAATGGATATCAACAATTAGATGTAGTTGAAATTTTTTGAATGGTTAGGATTTACAGGTCATATGACCCACTAAAATTGTATTATTTAAACATCTATATTCATTTAAAAAAAGGTGTTTTTTAATTCTAAATGTGTATTTATTCGACGTTGTTCATGTTAGACATATAATTAAGGTGTTTGTCAATTTTTTTTTTTGCTAAACCCTGTTAATTTTATTTGCATGTGCATCTATAAATTTACGAGTACTTAAAATATAATTTTTTTTATTCGTGTGTAGCCATTTAGATATTGGTCATGTACCGGCTCGTGGTATATTTTATCTGTAGATACGTTGCATACAAAAATTTTACAATATTCTACACATTTTTGCACAATATCATTAAAAAAAGTACAAAAACTAACTTAAAAATAGAGATCAAAAGTAGTGATTGAAAATTTTATAGAGACTAAAAAATGAAAGAAAATTTTAGTGAGACTAAAACGAGAAATTGATATATTTATAGGGGCAAAAGAACATATTTAACCCTAAAAAATATTTTACTTAATTATAATTATAGGGACTAAACAATGGTCATTTTAGTGTATAAAAAAAAAGCTTTTTATACCTCTCCTACCGTAGGAGACCTATCCCCCTCTCCTACGCTAAACGCCGCCGACTTTCAGCCTGCCAGGACTTTTATAACTATCTTTGTTGTATTGATACAAGATAGAGAATGTAAATTAACCAAGAGCTTGTGTAATTCCTCCAACTCTTCTGCAGTTAACATCATATCTTCCCCCTTAGTTTCCAACAAAGATATGCGATCCTTAATATTTTTGACCCTCCTTGGTAAATTTTGAGAGTGATTATGGTACCAATTCTTTACATTAGTTTTGATACGTTTCAGCTTTTATTTCAAAATATAACCTCCACCCTTCCACCTGATAAGACCTCCACTGATCACAAACAAACAACTTATAGCGTGAAATATCTGCCCAACATTTTAACAATTGAGTCGGTTTAGGCCCCCAATTTTCCTCATTTACAACTAGCATAATCAGGCAATGATCCAACAACCTCCTAAAATAGGCCACCTGAATGCAATTTGGCCAAGTCAAGCACTAATCTTCAGACAATCGAAAATGATCCAGACTCATGGATAGCCCATCTCCCCCGTACCAAGTGAAACGGTGGCCATAAAGAGGAAGGTCAACCAACATATTACCATCCATAAAATTATTAAAAGGTGCGCAATCACAATAACAAGCTACAACCCCAGTATGTTTCCTCTATTCTGCCTTTCAAACAACATTAAAATCACCACAAATACAAAGATTCTCCCCAAAATGATTATCAACCCACTCAGATAACCTCTCCCACAACATCTGCTCAGCCTCATTATGACAAGGAGCATACACATTAGCAAAAAAAACTACTTTTTATTTCTCGTAAACCGACTATGAATCACAAGAACATGGTCTAAAAACATAGTAGACCACACCTCCACCTTAGAATTATTTCATCTTAATATTATTATATTCTTTTTTGAAATTCCCCTATAACAAATGAGTTAATAAAGTCCTTTTGTTAATACTCTTTTCAAAAATATATTACTTTTTTAAAAAATTAAAATTAATGTTGGTCTTTTTTTAGAGGATTATTGTTGATTTTTTTTAATAAAAAAATAACATTCTTATGAATTACCGTTGATTAAATTAGTTTTGTATTTCAAAGACATTAACTAATAGTGTTACATTGTTTAGATCGAACTTGACACAGACCATTGAATAAGGTCTCTAGATAGAGTCTTGAGGATGATAAAACTTGGCTGGGAAGGAATATCCTTCTAAAGGTGGTCAACGAAGTTCTTCGACGAAAATTAATCATCGACAAATTCGGCGATGCTACAATCAATGACGTGTTATACCAAAAAACGACTAATATTACATGCAGTTAACACTACCACGCTTAAAACCAAACTCATTCCTTGTTGTTTTAGCTTGGTGGTTTGGTTGTAAAAATACTTTTATGTAAAATGTCGGGTTTATTTGAGTATGTGTTAGCCTTTAGTCCAATAAAAATAAAAAATATCAATGAATATCACATAAGAATAAAAAATAAAAAATAAAAGATTGAATATCACATGAGATAAACTGACAAGTGACAACTAGTAACGAATACTATTTTTGTTAATTTGGAAATATTGTTAATTTTGTTATTTATTCATATAAGTTTTCGTAAAACAATGAAAGTTGGCTTTAAATTATTTTTTAATTCATTGCATGAATCACGTTATTATTATCATTGAATTGAATTGGCTAAAGCAGAGGCCCCAGTTGCATTTTGTTGTTCATGTATACATCAATCTACAAAAAACATCTTAATCAATTGAACAAGAAAATCAACAATTTTATCGTGCAATTTTGCTCACATAGCTAATCATATTTCCTCATAGACTTTTTTTTATCTATTTATATATATTATATGCTTAGCACCCTTTTGAAGAAGAAACAACAACAAAAGAAAGAAATGGAGGGCCAAGAACATCTCAAAAAGTCTAAGGTTATCAAAATAGACTCAAAAAAATTATGGGAACATTACATCTCTTATGCTACCAATCAAAGTTACCCAGTAAGTCTCATTTCCTTATGGAAAATCATTTAACATGCATATTTAAAATTACAATGAGTTTGACAAAATCACGGTGACACCGTAATTTTGTTGAAACTCTAGTCTCTAGACGATAGGTTTTGTCAAAATCACAGTGGCACTCTATGATTCTGCTAAACTTATATCTGCTAAATTTATTATCAATTCAAAAACGCACTTACATTATTTGCTTTTAAATGTTACTAAAATTGGTCTACAAAATTGCAGGTTGTGGTTCATTTTTCTGCTTTTTGGTGTGTTCCCTCTATACAAATGAATCCTTTCTTTCAAGAATTGGCATCAAACTATCAAGATGTTCTCTTTCTCACATTGGATGTGGATGAAGTTAAGGTAATTTTATCCACATATAATTGTTAAAATTAACTATGTTTGATTTGGTGCTATTTCTATGATTTTCCATTTGCTATGACATGCAAATAGTATATAAAGGAAATCAAGGAAAAAGTGTCCATACAAATCCATCTAAAGTGTTTGTATTCGGATTCCAAACACCACTATGTATCATATGCTTCTTGTTTGCATATACTATATTCTAGTAGAGTATTAAGTAAGCTTATCTCTAATCTAATCTTGAATAAAGAAATTCATATGTGCTTAACTTTTAACAATGGAATTTTTCTTCATAGTAAATGCAATTAAACTCTTTTTGAGATTATGTTTATTTATTTCTTTGTCTTATATGCATTGTGAACAAACCTGCAATTCAAGTTTCCAGATTTATTATCACCTTTTATTTTTTACTCCAAATTAAATGAGTTCATGCTTCCAACTATTGGTATTTTGCAGGATAAATTTGCTTCTGCATCCTTTTATTTTTTTTATTATAATAAATTAATTATTCATCGATTTTTCTTTCAAGTTGAACCTTTGAATAAATTTCATAACGTTAATGAGTTGACGTGTAACAGCCACGTAAGCATTTTTTTAACAGAATGTCAAAAGAAGAAGTGAACCTTATTAACTTTATGAAATTTAAAGGAATTATTTGGGGAAACAATATAAATTGCAACTTCACCTATATCATAAATTAATTATAAGATAAGATAATTTAAAATTGTATGTTTTAACCACTTTTTCTGTTATTGTCTACATTAATATATATGTGGCTACATTCAGGAAATTGCCTCCAAGATGGAAATTAAAGCCATACCTACCTTTCTTTTTTTGAATGGAGGAAATCTTGTGGACAAAATTGTGGGTGCAAATCCTGATGAAATTAGGAAAAGGGTTGCTCATTTTATTCAATCAACTCCTTCCTAAAGATCTATTATGGAAACAGTGAAATGAACAAGGAGTTTACTAAAGTTTTGGACCTACTGGTTGTTGTGTGTGTTTGAGAATGAGTATTTAATTTAGTGTGTATTTATTTTGATTTCTTTGTCATCAAGTATTTCTCATTTAATACTCCCTATCTTTTATAACTATAAAAAAAAAAAATTAGGGAACTGTATCATGTTTTTATTTGGTGGGTTATAACTGTTATGTATGATGTTCCTTAAAAAAAAACTATTATGTACTGTATGATGTTAATGTATATAGATTGAGAGATGAATTTAACTTGTTTGTTCTATTGATGTAAATTTGTTTGTATGTGCATTTATTTGTGTAAATATTTGTGGAGAGATTATAAAACTAAATAATCAAGTGATATTAACAAAGAATAGTCGATTCCTTAATTAAAAAAAAACAAAAAATAGTCGATTGAATCATCTATTTTCTTAGAGGATTGATTGAACCATGTATTGGTCCCTAGAAACAATCTACAATAATAAGAAAAAACAATCTATTATAATAGGAACAATATTAGACACAATAAAAAAAATTATTTTAATTTTAATTATTAAAAATATCTTATTAACTTTTTTTGTATACAAGGTGTAACCGAAAAGAACGGATAGCACTTGAGTGACATTGGAGTGACAATGTCATGTGACATAGGTCAACCACAATGTCATAAGTATACAAAACGACAAAAATCCTTTTAAGTGAGAGAGAAGAAAACCATCATTTTTGGTTTTTTTTAAACTTGTGACATTATGGTTAGCCAATGTCACATGACATTAACACCCGAATATCACCGAGTGCTGTCCAAAAAGAACACACTTGTCTTTTTTTTAGAGGTAATACGAATAAAAAATTTCCATAAAGTATTTTTCTTTCTAACAATATCGTTAGTCTATTCACAGATATATTTTTTTTAAATCAAGTCTATTCACGTCTATAACTTTATCTTTAGGGTTGCTCTCATAATATCGTTAGTCTGCCCCTAAAAAAATATCGTTAGTCTGGTCACGTTTTTTCAAAACTATAAATGCCTAACAAACAACTTGCCTCTGACTGATTTCATAAAATCAAAGCTAAACGTGCACTTTTCTAATAACATGCAATGTATTGATCAAATATGCCCTGAAATCAATCAGCTTTCACATTAATTATTGTTTTTTGTACATTAATTATATTGGTTTTCAATAACATGCAATGTTATTAAAATCGGATTCAACGTCAAATTTGGGTTAAGATCCTCTCCATTTATAACTTTTTCTATTTATTATAATTTGAAAAGAGATAGATACACAAAAAAAGTGGTGGGTCCTATCACTAAATGGATCCGATCATTATTTTTTTTTTGTGTCTATCTCTCTCTAAATTACAACAAATGAAAAAAGTTATAAATAAAGACGATTTTTACCGTCCAACTTATGAGATTTTTTTAAGTTATGATTCAACTTCAACCGTTTTAAACAGTGATTTCATAAAATCAAAGTTAAACGTGTACTTTTCAATATGTTTTGGATAGATACTCCCTACATCTCATTCTACCTAATTGTCACTTGCATGTCTCAAAATAATTGATACTTTAAAGAGAAATGATATTTGTACAATCATTTTTGTATAATTTTTGTACAATTTTCTCTCCCATACTCACATTATTTTTTTATTCTCTCTCTACCTTTTTCTCTCTCTATTATTTTTGACCAATCAAAAGAGAAAACAACAAGGTTGTCCCAAAAGTTGTACTAAAAGAGTTGTTCAAATATCACTACTCTACTTTAAAATATCAATACAATATTTATTATTATTATTTTGTTAATATTGCTTTATTTATTGAATTTCATCCAATTTAACTACTCCACTGACTATAATTAAGAAATATGTTTTAGAAAATGACACGAATTTTACTATTAAAATCAACACATCTTAAACACGTACACAACTTTAAAACGACTATTAAAATGAGACGGAGGGAGTACATTATATGCTCTGAAATCAATCAGCTTTCACATTGATTATTGATTTTTTGGCTACATTTATTATTGGTCTTCAATAACATGCAATGTTTTTTAAATTGGAATGAGCGTCTACCTTATGAGATTTTTATAATTCAACTTCAACCGTTTTAAACCGTTTAAACATGGATGAAATTACGATATAATCTTTCAGATATTTAAACCATAGATGATGAATCTGATTCTTGGTTCAATTGATTGAATTGTTCTGTTCAATTCGATTTTTATGATATTATTAGAATATAAATTTAATTGCACTTTTGTCCCTCCAAATGTTGTGATTATGAAATTTTGGATCTATAGTTTTATTTGAGTGATTTAAAGTTTTAACCCCCAAAGTTTGGCCCATTTCTAATTTTACGGTATCTTCAATTTTACACCATTGGACGCATAAATATTAGACACTATAATTGACATGACAATGAAAGCCGAATTATTACTTAACAAGAATAAAAAAAAATATTAAACATTAAAACAATCAATTAATCATAATTGTAATGTTTATAAAATTGTCAATAAATCATAATCGTTGAATCATGATAATCATTTGACTTTAATCAAATTTAACTTAAAAGTCATCCAAAAGATGATTTGTATGACTTGATTGGTTGATGATGTCAAAAGTTTTAAACCTAGCAATGCATAAAACTAATCTCATTTAGAAATTCATTAAACCCCTTCCTTGGAATTTGACCAAGAAACATTCTTGCAAAAAAAATTTCTTTCCATTTCATGAAGTTGTTTTGGAGTTCGGGTTTGTTTCATTGTCTCATGTTTATTTATTGTCTATTTATGAAATAGATAAACACAAGTGAAAGAATAACGAGAATCATATTAACTAGTTTGGACACCCGTGCCAAGCACGGGTTAGATTGTTGATTTATTATATAAACATCAATTAAATGGCAAATTCATTGATTTTATACATAATATATTAATAGCATGTATTGTTATTGTGTTATTAATTAAACATCGTATATTAATACTAACGCATGTAACACTGAAATAATAATCTTTAACGCGGGAAGATCTCACGCGGATAAATAAAATCAAGCCAATATTTTTAATATGGATATCGATAATAAATAGATTTATCCAAAAAC
>Ga0315914_1000803_pt1 | contig 42920 bp, 22 predicted proteins | sample MpolenodulesMG_FD_203920 | JGI IMG/M metagenome (GOLD analysis project Ga0315914, IMG submission 203920) | Medicago polymorpha root nodule microbial communities from Los Angeles, California, United States - elongated nodules | ecosystem: Host-associated > Plants > Roots > Nodule | place: USA... | reverse complement strand
ATTCAAGCCTTCGTATATGGAATCCATCCACCGGATTTCACAAACGAATACCTTTTACTACAATTGATTCCAATCCAGATGCAAATTATTTCTATGGTTTTGGGTATGACGAGTCAACAGATGATTACTTGGTGCTTTCAATGTCCTATGAATCGAGTCCGAGCTCAGATGGTATGCTATCTCACTTGGGAATTTTCTCATTGAGAGCTAATGTGTGGAGCGCAGTTGAGGGTGGTAACCTTTTGCCTTATTCGCAGAACAGTCTTTTAAACTTAATAGAGTCACTCTCAAATGGGGCTATTCACTGGTTGGCTTTTCGTAATGATATATCAATGCCTGTTATTGTTGCCTTTCATTTAATTGAAAGGAAACTTCTAGAGTTGCGTTTGCCAAATGATATAATCAATGGTCCTAGCAGGGCGTATGATTTATGGGTGTATAGAGGATGTCTCGCTCTATGGGATATTTTGTCTGATAGAGTTACATTTGAAATATGGGTGATGGAAAAATACAATGTGCAATCGTCTTGGACTAAGACTCATGTCCTGTCTTTTGATGGCAATCCTGCTCACTCCTTTTGGCCGAAATACTATACAAAAAGTGGTGATATCGTTGGAAGAAACATGCGTGGTGCATTGGCCAAGTATAATGACAAAGGACAGCTGCAAGAACATCACTCCTACTGTGACAAAGAATATGTATCCCTAGTGGTTATGTATACAGAATCTCTGCTTTCAATTCCTGGTGGTGACAGTGGTCAAGTTTAAGAAGATGACAGAACCAAGAAGAATGAGGTTTTGAAGTATTCTTCTTCACCATTTTCATGATCTTTATAATTATATTGTATTATGTACTCTTGAGTGGCTGCATTTGTAGGGTAATATATGTTTGATCGCATTTGTAATATGACCCAGTATGGCACATGAGCTGATGAAATAATTTCATGAAATGTTTATTGGTCAGACATTTGTATTGTGTTTATTGAAAATGTTGACTGCCTAGTTTCTATGATTCAATGTTATTTGTGCATGTATATGGATTGTATTCTACTGTATGTTTGTGGTCATTAGTTGAAATTGGTTTATATTGTAATTGATTTTATGATCTTATGCATGTTGATCAATATCAAAATCTCATTATCATTTCACATCCTACCAAATTAGTAGGAAAAACGGGTACAATAACAATTTCACACAACCTTTTGAAACCGGACATAACCGGTGATTATCGAGGTTACCATTTCATGAGACAACAATAGATGACACTACAAATCTCACTATCGTATGTGAAACCTGTGAAATACTCAGTATTATGTTTGTTTATTTGTTTGATTACTGTTATTATTGTGAAAAGATAGCAGTGGTGTAAATATGTGCAATGAGATACACAGGTTGATGCATTCACTGTGTGAGAATTCATCAATTCAAAGGGAAACCTGTTGCAGTGTGTTTATTAGAAGAAGTTACAATGAACAGTTACAATCATTAACTGCTGAATTCAATATATCTGAAACCTGTTATTTAACTCATCCTATTCATAGGGCCTCTAATCCCCGTTTTAGTCTCAAATGGTTTACTCATGTTACTGAGGTATATATTTGAGAACTAAATTGACAGAGTTTATATACTTTAGGGACTATTTATTATATATTTATAAGTTAGCAACTAAGTTAAAGAGAGAGTATAGGAACTAAATTGATAGTTTATTCATTTATGAACACAAACCACACACTTTTTCTTATATATTATCATTTGTTATAGAGATAACATGCACATAAGCAATTATATGCTAAGTGTTTATGCTATAGACACTTGATTAAGTTGTTTATCCAAACAAAGCCTCTATTTACTTGATTTTAGTTTAGTTTCCGCTTTCTTTATGTCGTGGTCGCATATGCACAACTATAACTTAGTTAGGTCATCATGGTATGCTTTTTGTTCCCCTTGGATACACTTTTGGTAGTGGCATTTTTGGAGGCTTGGCCTAAGGCGCTGGAACTTTGGCAGGAGAAGGAACTCGTCAACCTACTTAGCTAGAGCTTCAGCAGGCCCTTTACCAGGGTAAATTAATTGCTGAAATTGCAAATAAGTTGAACACGGCCTTCCTGCATTACAAACTGCTATATAATTAGAACTCTTGTTGTATCCTTTTACTAAACTGTGGCTGCAGGATTCCCTCTTTCTTAGAAACACTCAAATTACTCTAATGCAATGACTATGAAATATAGTATATTCTAGAATTTGTAAGTAAAATGACCAAAAAAGAGTTCTGTGAATTTTTTTAGAATTTAACTTCATCATACATACAAAACATTACCCAATAAATATTTGAGATATAGACAATTAAGTAACTTGAAGATCAAGTGTGTGTCACTGTGTCTGGTTCACAACACTTCTTCCTGTCTTTTCTAATAAATTGGTTGCTTGAATTATTAAAATCACTTTCATATGAAACCAATGTCCAATAATTAGTTTCTTCTGTAGTTAATGGACTCTGCTTTCTTATGTAAACACTCTAATGCAATTATTCTTGATCAGTCTTTGTTTAGGTGTCCAATGCTTAAGATAACTCATGTAGCACTTAAAATATTTACTAGTGATTCGTTAAATGGAATCATTATCTTCTAACTTTTATTCACCATTTTGACTTTCTTAACTACTAGAACTCATTTGTCTTGCATCCTCATCCTCCTACTTTTGGCCGTTATTTGACCGTTATTGGTGGTGCGATAGCCGCTACTCAAAGCTACAATGCAATTGAGTTTTGTATAGCACTTAGAGATTGCTACGTTGCTATAGTGGCCGCTTCAGCTGCTAGTGACTGCACACTACAAGCTGCAATTACTTTTTGTTCTAAAATAACACGAAATCGTGTAAGTTATGAGTGAGGTAACGATTGCATTTGGACTGAAAAAATGTCTTAAGATTGCCATGTAAAATTAAACACAAACGTGATTGCGATGTGCTTCAAAATCACATGAAAATTACATTATGTTTCAAGAAGAAAGAAAAAAACATGGTACATCTCTCTCATTTCATTTAAATTTTTGTCGTTGGAGAGAATATTTGTGAGACGGGATCCAAACTCACGTTGATACTAAAAAAACTGTAGTTTTAAACCCATGCTATAGTTTGGTGTGCCTTGACTAGCTATGCCAGGGAATGTTGAGGAAAACATAAGCAAACAATTAAGGTACTTGCTTGAATCAACCTCGACTTTTACCAGGATGGAGGTGTTGTGTTGATACCTGGCCAGGCTAGTATACAAAATAATTTTGAATACATATACTCATTTTTGTTATTTACTATTTTAAATTATTTTGTTATATTACTATGGCTTAAGTATGTATTTCATCCTTGCAATTAGGCGTCGTTTAAAAATTGGTCCCTGTAATCGCTAATCTTTGCAAATTAGCCTTGCAAAGTTTAATCATTTAAAATTTCGTCCCTTGACCCAGTTAATGACTGTCACGTCATCAAATTAGCAAAATGGCATGGGAATGGACAAAAATACCTTCATCATCCTTCTTCTTACATCTTCATCTCTACCACAATCCAACAATCTTCATCATCAACATCAATCCTTCATCTCTCCCATTGAACATTATAATCGACAACAAACACAAATCCAGATTTCTTTCCACTAAATTTTTTCCCCTAATCTAAATAACAACCCAACCTCAGAATTAAACATCAAAATCGAACAACACCAACCCCAATCTCAAAATCAAAATCAAACTCATAATTTAATGTTAAACTTACGGCAAATGTTATTGCAGGAATCTGAAGCTTCAATTTTGTGTTCTTTAATGTGAAACTTGCGAAAACTTGCGATGCAGATGTGAAATTCAACAACCCACATGTTAAAATTTCATTCTTTTCATCAGTTATCTTTGTCAGCTGGATTTTTGTACTGAGGCTTACGAAGATGCGGCGATTTCGACGACAACCGTGACTGAAGACGAAACTGAAGACTGATGGCCGACAATGATAGCCTCACCGAAAGCGGCGATGAAGACGGCGGTAGTGACACCGAGTTGTACTCTGAGTCTGCAACCAATGGACCAGTGGCACCACTTGTTCCAAAGCGACGAGTTTTTACTCACAGAAAAAGAAAGAAAAATATGTCGCTTGTTTGTTTCGAATTTGTTGTTGTTTCTCATTTGGTTTCACAATTGTTTCTGATTTGATAAAGAAGGATTGTTGTTGATGAAGAAGAACATGAGGGGGGAGATGAAGAAGAACAAAAACTAGTGTTATTGTTGATGAAGAAAGAAAAGAAAAGAAAGGAACATAAGTGGCAGTAATTAAGTGGATGAAGAAGTAATTGGAATGGAAGAAGAAGGTCTTGATGGATTTCAAGGTGAATCGATGTTTTTTTTTTAAATTTGGGAATGAATGTTGTTTTTTCCCGTAAGAAGAAGAAGAGGGAATGAGAAGAAGATAAAGACAGGGGCAAACCTGTCATTTTACGTGTGGGTTGGCCAATTAGCAGAGCCACGTCATCAAATTAATGACGTGGCAGTCATTAACTGGGTCAAGGGACGAAATTTTAAATGATTAAACTTTGCAAGGCTAATTTGCAAGGATGAGTGATTACAGAGACCAATTTTTAAACGATGCCTAATTGCAAGGATAAAATACATACTTAAGCCTATTACTATTTAATAATTATTATTTTACAATATTGATTATAATGTTTTATTATATGCAATACAATTAGGCAGGGTCAAGCTTGGAAACCCAATAATGTCTAGGTTGTAATATAACCAAGGGATTTACTTTTCCCACCCTGTGGGTTTCCTCGCGTGCCCTATTTTTTCCAAAAATGCCATTGAGTTTTCAGATTTTATAATCCGGAATGGTGTTTTCTTTTGTTAAAGTGTGAAAAAATGAGTAACGGATTTTGTAATCCAGAAACTTCACAAAATAAGACGCGTTACATGATGTTTCCAGATTACATAATCCGGAAACCCCCTAAACACCCTTTTTCAAGGTAAAACAGTTCGGATTATATAATCTGAACTGTATCAGCACAAATTTTAAACATGTTTATAACATGAATAGTCATTTTATGGACAATATTAATCTTCCTAACTCTCATCCTTCTGTTTTGGGTCATCGTTACCTATTCTTAGTAAAAAATCGGGTTTTCGGGCAACTTGATCGGATTGCTCCAAAACTTCCCCAGAAAATCAAAAAAATTCAAGGACCATTAGAAGAGACTTCTTATGGGGCTCCGCCCCTCAAAATCCAAAATTCCATCGTTTAGACCCATTTTTAATTTTTCATATTCTCAGGAAAAATCCGAAAAAATTTGCATTAGTTTTATTTGATTTTTAGAATTTTTTGGTGCTTTTTTTATTTTTTTATTTTTATTTGACAGGTTTTTAGCATTTTTTTTACTTAGTTTTTTTGTTGTTTTTAAAAGCAAAACTCAAAACTGCTGAAATGTGAGAGAGTCTGATGGCTGATTATACATAAGAATTGTCAGAATTATAAAATCTGAAATAGTAAACATGAATCCGGGATTTTAAAATCGGAAATGCACAAGGGCATTTTTGAAAATTTTACATGGCACGGAAGAAGGCCATAGGGTGGAAAAAGTAATTCCTTATAACTAATAAGAATCGAACCCGCACCATGGTCATAACTTGCTAACATGCACTAAAAAAATGTAGTCTAATCAATAGTCTACCTATCTTTGATCGTTCATGTTTTAAAGTTTCAACATATATTAAAAAGAGTTTAATTTCTTTTTTTTGTTAAAGTAGTCTAGTCAAATAGCTATATATTCATTCTCAAGACGGATAAATCGGTGATTTGAGGTTCGAACCTTAACCGTTACATACCGTAATATTTTTGTTAACTGAGCTATATTTACGAAGACAAAAAAGTTTAATTTATATACGCTCTATAAAACATACCTTAGTAATTGATGTGACAACATACTATTAAATACATGTGTAAATCTTTTCTTTTTTGAGAGTGTGTAAAACTTTTGTACACGTTAAAATTATATATCAAAATTCAGCTCTATTAAGAAATAATAAATTTTAAATAAGTGTCGAACCATTTACCATTAATTAAGTTATTCAGCTCTATTAAGAAATCAACTCTACTCAAAAACATCCATGTTTGTTGCTCTGGGAAAATAGTTGATTGAATAATTAAATTATTTGTCCTAGGAAACATTCTAATGCTAGTTATTCTTAGACAGTGTTTGTTTAGGTGGTTCAAACTGGGCTACTCAATCATGTTAAATGCAATAACAACATACCTTTTAATTCTTTATTTTGATTTAATTGTGGTCAATGGTGAAAATCATAGTATAGTGGCCAAATCTCAAAATGCATGTGATACCTTAACTCTTAGTCATCATCATTTTCAATTTCCTAACTACTAGAACTCATTTGTTCTGCATCCTCCTCTTCTGCATTCTTGATTCCTTATTCGTTTTTGCTGCTAAATAAATGTTGCCAGAGAGCTCTCTGTCATCAGAATTTTCCTTCACTTTACAAGACATTTTTGCAGGACCTATATTAGAAAGAACATAAAAAGAACCCAAATAAAGCAAAGGGCATGACTATCAAGGTTTTAATAATTCAGATTGTTATAGGCGCTTCATTGTAGCCACTGAATAATTTTAACAGTTATTTGACCCCAGGGGCGGTTTTACCACCCAGCTAGCCTGGGCACACGCCGGGCTCGACCCATACTCAGTGACGGATCTCTTTAGGGACACATGGGAACCATGGTATCCCCTAAATAATCTATAAATATTATACTAGCCGTTGTATACCATATGTTTCTACGCGGCGCAGTGGAAAGTGGAGTTTTTGCTCTCCACAACGTCATGAGTTATTCAGGTATTTTTCTGAATTAAAATGTATTTTTTGCAAACTCAACCAATTGGACTACTTACAATTTGTGTATTCTGTATGTAACAATTTATATATAACATTAATTAGTAGAGTATCTTTTTCTCCAACAAATTCCTATTTTTTTGCACACTTTATCTCTCTCGTAACAAACAATTGTCAATTTTAAGATAACAAGAAACAAACTTTGTTTAAAAAAAAACAAACTATAGTTTTCCAAATATATAATATTAATTAGTTTTATTGAAAAAGATAAGAGTAATTGACAAAGGGTATAATTGATAAATTATATACTTAAAATACCAAAACGACAATTAAATAAAAACGCTATCCACACTTAAACGACACCTAAACAAGAACAAATGAAGTAATTTTTTCTTTTTAAGTAAAACAAAGGATATAAATTATAAGCTCGTTTGTTGGTCTTACGAAACAGACGTGTTAATAAGACATATCTTTGCAAAATAAATTAATGAACAAAAAATATTAAAAAAAATAGAATGGCAAATAGGTCTTTTACCATCCTCCCACCAACAAATAAAAGATTTGGAACCTAAGCCCTGAATCAAAACGACGAGAAACAACAGTCACACAGGACTCGAGGAGGAGGACGCAGAATGCAGACAGAGACATATCTTCCTATTGAGTTAATCATTCAAATCCTTCTTAGGTTACCAGTCAAGTCTCTTATTCGTTTCAAGTGTGTTTGTAAGTCATGGTTTTCTCTTATCTCTCAACCTGATTTCGCAAATTCACACTTTCAACTTACCGCCGCGACACACACCAATAGAATTCAGTTGATAACTCCATATCTTGAATCTCTATCTATAGATCTTGAATCATCGCTTAACGATGATAGTGCTTTTTATTCACCAGACATTAGTTCTTTGTTTGAAGATGATGATTATTATAGTTTTTCTTCGTCCGACAGGGATGATTTAATGCCTCCCAAATATTTTTATAAAATTGATTTCAAAGGTTCATGTCGAGGCTTTATACTTTTGAACTGTTATTCAAGCCTCCGTATATGGAATCCATCCACAGGATTTCACAAACGAGTACCTTTTACCACACTTGATTCCACTCCAGATGCAAATTATTTCTATGGTTTTGGGTATGACGAGTCAACAGATGATTACTTGGTGCTTTCAATGTCCTATGAACCGAGTCCGAGCTCAGATGGTATGCTATCTCACTTGGGAATTTTCTCATTGAGAGCTAATGTGTGGAGCGAAATTGAGGGTGGTAAACTTTTGCCTTATTCGCAGGACAGTATTTTAAACTTGATGGAGTCGCTCTCAAATGGTGCTCTTCACTGGTTGGCTTTTCGTGATGATATATCAATTCGTGTTAGAGTTGCGTTTGCCAAATGATATAGTGTATGGTCCTAGTAGTGTGTATGAATTATGGGTGTATAAAGGATGTCTTGCTCTATGGGATCTTTCGTCTGATAAAGGTGCAGTTGAAATATGGGTGATGGAAAAATACAATGTGCAATCGTCTTGGACTAAGACTCTTGTTCTGTCTTTTGATGGCCTTCCTACTCGCTGCTTTTGGCCGAAATACTAGACAAAAAGTGGTGATATCGTTGGAACAAACATGCATAGTTTATTGGCCAAGTAGGACAGCTGCAAGAGCATCACTCCTACTGTGACAATGAATATGGATCCCTCAAGGTTATGTATACAGAATCTCTGCTTTCAATTCCTGGTGGTGACAGTGGTCAAGTTTAAGAAGATGACACAGCCAAGAAGAATGAGGTTTTGAAGTATTCTTCTTCACCATTTTCATGATCTTTATAATTATATCGTATTATGTACTCTTGAGTGGCTGCATTTGTAATATGATCCAATATGGCACATGAGCTAATGAAATAATATGTCATGAAATGTTTATTGGTCAAACATTTGTATTGGGTTTATTGAAAATGTTGACTGCTTTGTTTCTATGATTCAATGTTATTTGTGCTTGTATATGGATTGTGTTCTAATGTATGTCTGTGGTCATTGGTTGAAATTGGTTTATATTGTAATTTATTTTATGATCTTATGCATGTTGATCAATATCAAAATCTCATTCTCATTTCATAAATCAAAGACCAACTCAAAGTAATACACAACCTACCAAATTAGTAGGAAAAACGGGTACAATAACAATTTCACAAAACCTTTTTAAACCGGATATAACCGGTGATAATCGAGGTTACCATTTCGTCAGACAACAATAGATGACACTACAAATCTCACTATCATATGTGAAACCTGTGAAATACTCAGTATTATGTTTGTTTATTTGTTTGATTGCTGTTATTATTGTGAAAAGATAGCAGTGGTGTAAATATGTGCAATGAGATGCACAGGTTGATGCGTTCACTGTGTCAGAATTCATCAATTCAAACGGAACCCGGCTGCAGTGTGTTTATTAGAAGTTACAATGAACAATTACAATCATTAACTGCTGAATTCGATATATCTGAAACTTGTTATATAACTCATCCTATTCATAGAGCCTCTAATCCCCTTTTTGGTCTCAGATGGTTTACTCATGTTACTGAGGTATATATTTGAGAACTAAATTGACAGAATTTATATACTCTAGGGATTATTTAGTAGTATATGTATATAGGTTAGCAACTAAGTTAAAGAGAGAGTAATAGTATAGGAACTAAATTGATAGTTTATTCATTTATCAACACAAACCACACTTCTTTTATATTATCATTTGTTATAGAAATAACGTGCACATAAGCATTGTTAAAAAAAAATAAAAATGCACATAAGCAATTATATGATAAGTGTTTAGCATAGACATGTAATTAAGTTGTTTATCCAGTCAAGGCCTCTATCTACTTTGAGATGGACAAGGTTAACGGAGGCTTGGCCTAAGGTGCTGGAACTTTGGTAGGAGACAGAACTTGTCAAGCTACTTAGCTAGAGCTTCAGCACAGCAGGCCTTTTACCAGGGTAAATTAATTGCTGAAATTGCAAATAAATTAAAAACATTGCCTTCCTGCATTACAAAAACGGAAAAAGATACACCAAACTGCTTTATGATTAGAACTCTTGTTAACTTGCTGTTTCCTTTTACTAGACTGTGGCTGCAGGATTCCCTCATTCTCAGAAACTCTCAGAATTCTGTGAAGCATTTTAGAATTGAACTTCATCTTACATACAAAACATTACCCAGTAATTATTTTAGATATACAGTTAAATAACTAATCAAGTGTGTGTCTGGTTCACAACACTTCTTCCTGTCTGTTCTAATTAATTGGTTCCTTGAATTATTAAAATCACTTTCATAGGGATATGTTGCTGAGTTAGTTCACTTAGAAATCAATAGTTAGTTTCACTTTTTTTATGTCTGAAATTATGGACTCCTCCTTCTTTTTTGGTGAACTATGAACTCTGCTTCTTATGTGAACATTCTAATGCAATTATTCTTGAACAGTCTTTGTTTAGGTGGATGAAACTGGGCTAATCAATCATGTTAAATACAATTACACCATACCCTTTAATTCTTTATTTAGATTTAATTTGCACTAGTGGTACAATTTTTTCAATCTCATCTGGCATAACATGTCATTGTTTTACTGTGTTTGTAATTGTATCACGCTCTATGTAGTTAATGGCAGCTAGTAGAAGTATTAGAAATTTATACCATACTCATATAACAGCTTGAATATGGAAGAACAGTCAAACTAAGACACACATATCAAAGTTAGTTGTTACCAATTTTTAAACTCAATTAAAATCAAGTAAGTTTTAGTGTCCAATGCTTAATGTAACTCTTCTGGCATCTAAATATATACAAGTGATTCGTTAAATGGAATAGTTATTTCCTAACTTTTACTCATCACCATTTTGACTTTCTTAACTACTAGAAACCGTACTTTCAAACACATGCTAAAGTTTGGTGCGGGGGAATGTTGAGGAAAACATAAGCAAACAATTAAGGTAGCTTGCTCGAATCAACATGGAAAGTTTTTCTTCAAATGATTTCTATGAGTATTTTTTTCTCCTTGTTTTTAAGTCAACTCATCTGTACCTTCAAAATTTTGAATTATTTTTTAAAGAGTCATGTTTAATGCATTATATAAATATCACTTGCAAAAGTTTATAATATTTTAACAAAAGATGAATTAAAAATGAATTTTTAAGTTTTTGACGCTTAAAAATTCATATTGGATACATCTTTGCTAAAAAGTTTTAAATTTTTATCAAAGAGATTCTTATAATATTTTAAACACTTCTATAAAAACTAAATAAAAAATATGAAGAACACACATGAATTGACTTAAAAGTATAGACAAAAAATGCTGATAGAAAATATTTGAAGGTCCATTATTTTAAAATAAATCGTAAGACTAAAAATGAAATTCGGTATGCATACGAGGACTTATAACTTATTTAACCCTAAAATAACTTCTTCAAATAAATTGTCTCTAGATATATTTCTCCTTCTTCTCCTGTACATTTTTTGTCATACACAACTTTGATCTTTCACTATAAATTTTTCTCAATATATTTTTTCTTTTGAAAAAAGACCGAAAACAAAAAATTATATATCTATATGCTCTAATTAGGTTGGTCCGATAGTCTTAGCTTGTGACATTGAAATATGTTCATCTCAAAAGTTCATGTTCCATTCTCCTCGATGTCAATTTTACTAGACTAGTTTGACATCTTAAAAAAATGTGTATATATATATTCAAATAAGTTTTTAAACTGACAAGCAAAGTTGCAGATATGACTCTTATTGTATTTCATTATGCAAAAGATATTTTGTTTAGACTTGTGACATAATAATTGTACGCCCTCCACTACTGACTAAATAATTGGATACCAGCAAAAAGGTGTGGTACTGATTAAAGGAGTAAATGATCATTGTGATTTGTGGTCATGAACTATATAGTACCTTAATCAAAATTACAATAATACCTTTTGAACGTTTCTTTCCTTAGTAAGATTCTCAACTGTGTTTTCTTTTGGTTAGTTGGGTTCTTAAATGTGGGAAAATGATAGGTTGACAATTTGGTGCATCAAATTACTAACAAAATATACACATAATAATGTTACTATAATTTTAAACATGTAAAAATTATAGTAATACACTGCTTCACCTATTTAAAGACAGTTAAATTCCATCCCACACCACCCAAAGAGAACAAAGAAAATGTCTATGAATGAGATGAACAAGAAATCAGAACTCATCTTCATTCCTGCACCAGGAATTGGCCACTTAGCTTCAGCTCTTGAATTTGCAAAACTTCTAACCAACCATGACAAAAATCTTTACATCACAGTCTTCTGCATCAAGTTTCCAGGCACACCTTTTATAGATTCATATATCAAATCAGTTTTAGACTCACAACCAAAAATTCAACTCATTGATCTTCCTGAAGTAGAACCACCTGCACAAGAGCTACTAAAATCTCCAGAATTTTACATCTTGACTTTTTTGGAGAGTCTCATACCTCATGTCAAAGCAACTATCAAAACCATTTTATCAAACAAAGTTGTTGGGTTAGTCCTAGATTTCTTTTGTGTTTCAATGATTGATGTTGGAAATGAATTTGGCATCCCTTCTTATTTGTTTCTTACATCAAATGTTGGTTTTTTAAGTCTCATGTTTTCCCTTAAAACCCGCCAAATCGAAGATGTTTTCGATGATTCCGACTGTGATCATCAGTTGTTGAATATTCCTGGTATCTCAAATCAAGTTCCTTCTAATGTTTTACCTGATGCTTGTTTTAGTAAAGATGGTGGATATGTTGCTTATTATAAACTAGCTGAGAGATTTAGAGACACCAAAGGGATTATTGTTAATACATTTTCAGATTTGGAACAATCTTCTATTGATGCGTTATATGATCATGATGAAAAAATTCCTCCTATCTATGCTGTTGGTCCTTTGTTAGATCTCAAAGGTCAGCCTAACCCTAAATTGGATCAAGCTCAGCATGATCTTATATTGAAATGGCTAGATGAGCAGCCAGATAAATCAGTTGTTTTCCTATGTTTTGGAAGCATGGGAGTTAGCTTTGGTCCATCTCAAATAAGAGAAATAGCATTAGGGCTTAAGCATAGTGGAGTTAGGTTCTTGTGGTCTAACAGTGCAGAGAAAAAAGTGTTACCAGAAGGGTTTTTTGAATGGATGGAAATGGAAGGTAAGGGAATGATATGTGGATGGGCACCACAAGTTGAGGTTTTGGCACATAAGGCTATTGGTGGATTTGTTTCACATTGTGGATGGAATTCTATTTTGGAAAGTATGTGGTTTGGTGTGCCAATATTGACATGGCCTATCTATGCAGAACAACAGCTTAATGCTTTTAGGTTGGTGAAGGAATGGGGTGTAGGTTTGGGGCTGAGAGTGGACTATAGAAGGGGTAGTGATGTTGTAGCGGCCGAGGAGATTGAGAAAGGATTGAAGGATTTGATGGATAAAGATAGCATTGTGCACAAGAAGGTTCAAGAGATGAAAGAGATGGCTAGGAATGCTGTTGTTGATGGTGGATCTTCTTTAATTTCTGTTGGAAAACTTATTGATAATATTAGAGGAAGCAACTCATAAACTATTTTTTTTTTTCTGCTACATAGTTGGAGTTTCCTTTTCTTGGAATCAAAGTATGAAGAAGTCATTCTATATGTTTTATCTTTTGTTGGGGGATGTCATTTTATATGTTGGTGACCATAGCTTATGGAAGGCTTATTATTCTACCTAAAAAATTGTTGAATGAATATAATTTGAACATGAAAATAGTTGCAGTTTGTTTATGGCAAATTTACACAAGCAAGCACATGTGTATATTCTTTTTTATTTCAGTTCTGTTTAGAGAGATTATATTATATTGTTTATCGTTTATTAACATCTGAACTTAGCTTGAAATTTTAATACCCACATTTTTCCTATCAAAGATTAACCATAAAACAACCTGATTAACCTTTACATTTGACGTGGTAACTTGGTCAATTTCAAGTAAAGTAAAACCTTTTTATGATAAATGATTTTAAAATAAAATACTACACCACGTAAGCAAAATAGGTGAGCAGAGTCTCTCTTCCTCAATCCAAAATGTGCTTTTAAGAATCACATCTTTATGCAAGGCTGACTATGAATGAAACTAACTCAAAATTCGTTAGAAACTCAATTTGACAATTAATCTATTGAACACAATCCGTGAACTAAATAAGACGAGTTTGGACTAAAAATAGAGATTGTGAAATTAATGAGTTAAACTCAAATTATGTATGATTCAACTGAAGTTGAATTTAGAATTTGAACACAAGTTTTAACTTGTACAAGCGGAATGTCTAGTCAGAGACAGAGCAAGGTGTATCAATTAGGACCAATAAAATTATTACCAACTTTCACAGGTCTTAACTTTTGTGTATACACGTTTAGTTATGAAAACATAATTTTTTCAAAGTAAAAACTTTTTGGTGAAAAAAATTTACACAACCATGTTCCAAATATATTGAATGCATGATGCATTAGCGTTGGTAGTTAGACACCAAATATTTATCAAACTCAGTAATCCAAAAGGGTAATCATTGCTGCTCTCATGGCAGTGCAAGTAAATCACATAACAAAATAACTATGGAAGTAATTATAAGGAACGAGCAACATTTATAAGGAATGAGCAACACTTTAGGTTGTCAAATGTCATTTTAGTTAAACTCCAATACCCATTCTTGTCGATGATGATGAACCCAGACCTCAAAATTGTCATTACCTTCTGGACCTCTTTTCTTCTCTTCGGTCAGAATCATTTCTTCCTTTTGATTCGGATCGATCAGTATCTTTTCTATATGATCTGCTATCTTGCTTCCTATCATGATCTTCTCTTGACCTCGGCTCAGATTCATCTTCAGTGTGCTTTCTTGATCTCCTCTCTTCCCTGTTATCATGTGTTTCTCTTGACTTGCTTCCAAAATCATCAACATCCCGCCTACTTGGTCTTTTATCATCTCTTAGATCAGAATCTCTCGACTTGGGTTCAAACTCGACATCATTTTGCTTTATTGACCTCCTATCTTCCCTTTTATGATCTCTTGGCTCAGGTTCCCTATCATCATAACCATTCCTTGATCTTTTTTCTTCTCTCCTATGTCGATCTTCTCTTGATCGATGTACAAATTCATCATCTTCATAGTCTCTTGGTCTCTTTTCTTCTCTTCTACTAGAATTTTCTCTTCCCACAAATTCATCATCGCCATCTTGCCTTCGCAACATCTTTTCCTCTTTTCTATCTCTAGTTTCTGGAATGCGATTTGGTTGGTTGTTGCCATACCTTCTTTCTTTCTTGGGACCATCATATTTGTCATTATCCCCTTTTGCAATCCCGTTATCACCCCAACCAGTATTTGCAGCTCTCTACAAAAGAATAACACGGTCAGTGAAGAACTGAAAACATACAATAAGGTAGCTGGACAAATCATCTAACGTCTAAGCAGTATAAGGATCTATTCCAAGTTTCCAATAATCAGTGAATTTTGAAACTTCAACCATAAGCAAACCAAAACTGAGTATAAACTATACAAAAAATTAGAACTAGGAAGATAAAGAAGCATCAAAGAATTACACAGCAACAGCAGGGTGATGAAGACAAATAAATTCAGATTTCAAGTAATAAGAACTTAGAAGGCATATCTACAATTATGCAGTACAATCTGCAAACTCAAGCTTAATCGCTGCCTAAATTTCTATTTTATTGCCTGGGTTATAACTTGGGAGACACATATATCAGTCATACTACGGAGAACGAGCTTCCAAATCTAGGTCAGCATGTTCGATGAAAGAGTAGTAAAGCAGCCTTAATTAGTAATTCACTAAGAACATATTCAGAGAAGTGTAAGATTTGTGTCATCATTGTGCCATACCTTTAAGCTTGGAATTAGTTTTATAATATTAATACATTTAGAAATGCATAAGGAGTAGCCAGCCAAACACAGAGGAAGACCTAGAGAAACTATTATGAAGGATCAAGAGATTAATGAGTTGGATGGGGATATGATATATGATAGAACATTATGGCGGCTTTTGATCCATGTAGCCTGCCCCCTTTAGTGGGATACGGCTTGATTATTGATGTATTTAGAAATGCATATAAGATATCAGATAGAGAATTAAAATTCAGATTCCTATTTCAACTGCACCACATATGCAGACTGTGAGGTTTGGAACCAATAATTTTTACTAATTTTAATCATTTTTCAATATCCCATTCCATCACTGGTAATCTTTCTATACTTCATAAGTGGTTATCATAGAATAAGGCCATTGCAAGAGCGGACACAAGATTATCGGTATTAGAGGCGACACTCACAAGAGCTTACATGGATTTCTCTTATAATATAAGCACTTGAGTGTAAGTTTGAAAGAGCTTTATGGAACTACAAATATGAACACAAGTTGTTTTTATCTCGTTTTCATACACTCCCTAGAGTAGCATATAGAAATAACACATACTAAGAACTTATGCAAAGTTTCTCCTCATTCCCTCCTCAATTGTAGAAACATTTTGTACATAAGTATTTCACGGTAAGTGATTAAGCACTTAATGAAGTTGTATACCATAACGCCTCCTAAAGCATAATCGAAACAAACTGCAGCTCAGAGATACCATGTTGAAATAACCACAAAAACTGTGCAATGTAATTCAATTACAACTTCAAATAAAGTTCAGCACAGAGCTATAGACTAATCATCAAAACCAAGGCGATAGCTGAATTTTAGTCATCAAGCTTCAATGTTTGCTAATAAATTAAATGTTCAACTTCACCAACTATTTTGCACCATTCTACTTGGAAAATTTGTTTACATATGACCACTAATGTTCTTGTCTCCAATCATTGTAAGGTTTCCGAGAAAAAGGAAAACAGGGTTCTCTGCTACTGTGTGCTCTTGACTGGAAGAGTGATTCCAGAATTTCTAACTCTAAGTTTCTATATTCAAGAGGTACAAACAACAATCAAGCCTGATCCCACTAACTGGGGTCGGCTACATGGATCAAAACGCCATAATATTCTATCATAGGTCATATCTCTATCCAACTCATTAATCAGAAGATGTTTCTTAATAGTTACTCTTACAATTTTTCTGGGTCTTTATCTACTCTCCTCACTGAAAAATCTACAGGTCTTCTATCTACATGGCCAAACCACATAAGCCAAATACACAGAAAAAAAATATCAGAACCAGAACAATGATGAAAATGAAACTAATAGTGGAGTAAGCGGCAAAAAATCCCTAACAATGCACATAAGAGTTCTCCAATAACTAGATTACAGAAAAGAAAACGGAAAACCACATCAGCAGCTTTTCACAATAGGAATAGCCGATAGCTATCAAATCCCCTCTCCAAAAAAAATTCCACGTGTTAATCAACTTTCTGATATGGCACCCAATACCCAAATTTACTTCTTTCCTAGAATATTATTTTTCTACATCTATCATCACATAAAACCTGATGAATCATTTGTCCAAAAATCCCAGCTATGCCAGTAATACATGAATTGGACTTGTGTATGATCCTACTCGTGAGTTTACAGGGGTCTGTTTAGGTCAGTCGGGCAAGGGAAGTAAATCCCAGCTATGCTGGTAATACATGAACTGGACTTGTGTATGATCCTACTCGTGAGTTTACAAGGGTCTGTTTAGGTCAGTCGGGTAAGGGAAGTAAGTTACTGTATTGAGGTCATGTTTTACTCTACTATATATTGAAGTCATTTTTTATCTTTTTCTTGCCTAGGTTTCTTTCTTTGAAGATGAACTATATATGAGTTAAGAATAAGATCTGTTGACACCAGTCTTAGCATACTTGTCAAACTTGACAACTTCATATAATTGCTATTTTATCAATCCAACCAATAAATAAAAAAGGCTAGTTGGCACTTCATTGCACTAATTTTACTTTAATGTATAGTGTGATACTTGAAAATTGAAATATATTTTTGCTAACCAGTGCCAATCAAGAAATTGAAAATCTTCATTGAAAAGTTCTTCTTTAGGTAACAATAAATGCTTCACTTCTCAACACAAACTTTCAAATTTATAATTCCAGTTCATCAACCAGTGTCTAGGCACTAGTTATCATTTTCAAATTTATAATTCCAGTTCATCAACCAGTGTCTAGGCACTAGTTATCATTTACCTTAAAATATAAATAATATCCACTGTAAGGTTATATAACTACAGTTGTCTAAATTATCCAACATTTGGCATACTAATCATGAAGATGATATCACATGGTTGATGATTCTACAGTCAAATTGGTTAATTTTGCATTATATGAAAAGCTATTAGGTGAAATAACTGTATATGTGTGTATGTGCAAGAAGAAATTCATTAAAACAGGTCAAACACATATACATTGAAAGAGAAACCAGACAGCAAGCCTACCAAGCAGAAACAAATATCTGAGAAAGCAATACAGTCATTAAGGTTGTAGGTGCGTAGCATCTAACTAGAAATAAGACTTATTAGCTAAAATGCTGAATTCTTAATGATAGCAAAGATAGATCAACAGCCTAAGCAAAACTTGTGTACAACTTGTACAAAGTTTCACTCCCACAATCAAACAAAAACGCCTCAATCAAATAAGCCAAAAGGCATTGCATATGAACACTTCAACTATGTTTAACAAAAAGTCAAACTTCAATGTTCAAATTTTCATGATAAGGTCATCGTAGTAGTAGAACTAGCATACATAACTATTAATAAACAATTAAAATCAATGATAATTCAAAATACTTTGTGGCATAGTTATAAATAAATGCTTACTTGCTCATCATGAGAAAATTTACAGCCAGCTCCACGGGTACACTCCCCTCTTTGGAAAGCTCGACAAACACCACGGGCCTCCCTTTTCTGCTTTGCTTCCTCTTCATCTTCCTCTTCCATCTTCTTATATTTATCAACATGATCCACCCTAATAATCCTGCCTGAAACCTGAGCTCCATTCAGATTATCTGTGACACACAAAACCAAACATTACAAAGCAATTCAGCAATAAAACCATGAAAAAATCAAAGAGTAAAATAGTTATTTATGTCTATAAATGTGTCATGTTGTCACAATAGTCCTTGAATGCATAAGAATAACAAAAAAAATACATGAATGTATCTTCCAAAAGTCAGTTTGATCCTCGAAAGTGCGTTTTGTTATTTAGTTTGGCCCTCAAATGTGTCGTCCTTTAGCAAATTGATCCATACAATTACTTACAAAAAAATACATTTGGGTGTGTTTTTGTAATTTTGATACATCCGGGGATAACATAATAAAAAATATATTTTTGAATTATAGGACAGAGACGAACCAACAGCAAGATTAGTGCTTCGTTGATCTTCATACGCTAGGAAAGCAAAACCCTTCGATTTGCCAGTACCTTTGTCTCTAACAAGATTAATATCAACAACCTCCCCATATCTGGATATCACCAAAAACAAAAAAAACTTTAATCCTCAAAACACAAATTAACAATAAAATTTCAATTAATATGCACCGACACGGTAAGGATACTATCAATCAATCACACACAAATTAATTGTGATTGATTGACAGTGTAAAAAAAGTTTTACATCGACGGTGCATCAAAGTTAATCTCAATCATTGAATGCATGAAAAGAAGACATACTGAGCGAAAACAGCGATCACGTCACCCTCGGTGAAATCAAAGGGGATACCACCAACGAAAACATAAGCGGAATCTTTGTATTTAGTGTGCCACGAAGCGTCTTCGCTTATGTTAAGTTCAGCTTCTCTTGAATTGATTTGTTGAATGCGCTTCACCAGTGTTAATGGGTTCATGTCTCTTAACCTAACAGTGCAACACTGAAAATTAGGGCAAAAGTGATAACAAACGATAAGAATGGGTTGGGAATTATGTCAAACAGGTTGTGTGCAATCGTAGTACGATTCAATTTTAAGTCAGAATTTAGAAAAACAACACTAAAAAGATTATGCGATTTTGCTACTCAAATTAAAACTAAATAAAGATATGCGTTATAAATACCTTGGAATATGTGAAAATTAGGGCAGAAAGAAAGAACCCTACTACTATACTACCACCGAAGTGCTTCTGCAAAGGAATCGTATAAAAGGTGCTTCGCGGGGAATACGAACTGCAGGCGAAGGAAATTTTGTCTTTGAGATCTATTTTCACCCCTTGCCTACTAAAATATTTCGAGTTAATATAGTTCCAAAGTTTTCAACAAAAATTAATTAATTTGATCACTTCAGTAAAAAAATTTGTTTTTACTACTTTAGTAAAAAAAAACTGACTAAAAATTGTTTCCACGTGCAATTAAACTTGTATTCTTAACGAATGTCCTTGGAACACTCCTTAAACATCGTAAATTAGGAAATTATTATTTTTAAAAAGTAAAATAGTTCAATTTTCAATACATTAAATACACAATTTTTCATAAAAAAAATTTTCAAAAAAAAAAATTCATAAAAGATTACCATCTAAAACTCTTAAAAAATGCTCTGAAGGCGCTCATTAACATTTTTCTTCTTTTAAACAAAGTTCCTTAAAGATTATCAATTATGTGTCATATTAACTATCATATCATTGCACTTAGAATAATAATGATTAAAAAACCATCATTTTATCACGCTTATAATAAAATTAAAATAAAAACTAGCATATGTTGTTTTTCTGTGTTACTCTCCGAAGAGAAAAGAGGTCATAGTAATATGAAGATTGGCCGCAAGATCTCACATATCATTCAAATAGGCTTAATGAAATTTTATATATAACAATTGACAAATTAATGGAAAGACGAGCACATTCTATCAGAAAATTTTATTGTGTTTCATTCTACATATATTTTATTTAAATTCCATTATAACATTAACTGCTTATATTTTTAAACTTAAATTAAAAAAATTGTGAACTAAACTAGGTGCTTAATTTTTCAATTCTCTATAATTTTATGTGGATTTTAATTTTAATTTAACAAATAAATGAATTGTTGAAGGTTATTATGTCTGAAAAAATTCCGATCAAAAAGTAGTTCCTTGTTAGTTAGGGACACTTTATGTCTAGAAGGAATCCAATCAAAAAATAGATCCTAGATAGTTAGGGTCATAGGCCCGTTTGTTACTGACTATAAAAAATTATTTTAACGTTTAATAATTCAGAGATTTTATAAAATAAAAAAATGAAATCTATTTGTATTTGTTTATGGTAATAGAATCACTTTTTTTTTTAAAAAAAAATAATTTACCTTGTTTGTATGCAACTATATATAAAAAAAATTATCAAAAAAAAAACTATATAAAAAAAAATTGTAACAACTTTTCATTTGAAGTTGTTTTCATATTACTTTTAGATTTTGTTTTTTTTTAATTGTAACAAATGGATGCAATACTCTTAAACGTAGTTATTTTTTCACTTAAAAAAACTATAACATACAATCTTTTAACTTTTGAGTTGTTTTTATATAATGGTATAGATATAATAACATAGATTATTTATTTCTTCACATGTGCACCCATGACATAAGCCAAATGAGAGTCATCGGAGTAGATGGCGTCAGAGTCTTCATTCTCCACGTTTTTATCACTTTCTTCAGATGAAGAACTAATTTGCTTGGAGTCAGCAAGACTTCACAAGTATCAGATACGTGTCTTTGAAAGACCTCAAGGACTCTGAATAATTTTCAAAATACTTTGTCCTTTGTTTGAAGAAAACGAGCCTCTGAGGCGACCATGCCTTGCAGTTGTATACATAACTTGGTTCAAGACAAAAAAAATAAACGAATGGTGGGAGCGGGGCTCTGGTATTCACATCAATATTGGGAGGCTTTCATCAGCGCCCAACTCAGAGGATGAAGTTGAGAAGGGGCAATATGCAAATGGCGTAGAAGTCTAACCTCAAAACTAGTAAAGGGAAGCCTGACATGTAACTCTCGAAACAAAACGTCATACATAGGGAAGGAGCTGCATATCTTTTTGTCATCCCTAAGGTGCTCAACTCACCACTTGCCTTCCAGGGCCTTGCCAGGAAGATCATCAGTCGTACTTAGACTCTCCACGTCATTGTGGTAGAAAAGCGCGCTCAGAACATTTGGACTCACCCAACTATAGTTTCCAGCATCAGGTGGAAGTTCCAGAATCACTGGCTATAACTTCTTTATGTCCTCATCTCTGTTCACAGAAAGAAAGCGAGAACCATCAGGGACATCTACGAGATCTGTCATCTCAACCTCACCAAGGGTATGATCAACGCCCACACGCCATTTTTTGTAGCAAGCGTGGAGAGAAAGAAGATTTTCCAACTCCAAGAAAGGGTTCTGGTTGGAGTCCATAAGACTGAAACATTTATCCTCTCTCGAGTCTACTTCCCTAATCATCTTACTCCCACCCTCAGCCAGAGAACTGGAAGAACATTCACTTAAGTTTTCTGGGTTGGGACTCCTCTCTATTTTAAGCGTAAAAGGGAAAAACTAATAAGAACAACAAATAGAGAAGAAAGATAATAGGGAAAAGAAACTACCTTTGATTTCTCTGAAAAGTCTCAAAATTTGAGGTTTGTTGGTACCAAACAACTAAAATGGAGATATTTAAAGTGAATCCCTAAGCTTCATGAAAAATCTGGAAGGATGCCAAGAAATCAAAAGAAAAATCTCAAAAGAGTGAAAGGAGCAAAGAATATATTTCTTTTTTTTGCAAAATATAACCGCAGAAAGTTCAATAGTTCGAAAAGAGTAAATGAGATGGATGTTTGCCCCTTTTATAGGCTCCGAAAAAGTTGAATCAAGGACCAGGATCAATTTGAATTCGAATGGTGCAATCTAAAATCTAGGGGTACCCTCGAAAATTGAAATACACTTGAGTACTAGGAGCATGTGGTTCCCAACATCCAGACGCGTGAAAGACACACAAGTGACACGTAGGGGGAGAAACTGAAGAGACATCTTGTCGGATCCCTTCAAGTTAGATCACCATAATTGTCAATTTTCCCCCACTCATGATGCAAATGTCTCCTAGAAGCGATGCACGAATCCTGTGAGCATGACGCAAATCAGCATAAGTCGACAAAGAGGTGGACCTCTGGTGCACGACACAACTTCGAAAACGTCTTCAAGGTCGCAACCTTACAATGCAAAAGGAGCCGCCATCGAGAACGAGCCTTGAAACAAGTCCACTACGTCATAAAGATGAGCCTTGAAACTGTTTAGGCTGGCATAAAGCCCAATGAAAAGGGCCTAACAAAGCAAGGCCCATATTACTTAGGGAGAAACTCCATGAAAGGTGCAAGTAAAATCCCCATGTAGATTACCGCACAATAGCACGCCATGATCAAATCATAGCCTTCAAAGTCATCTCTAACAGCTTCCAGGATTCATGCTGCAAAATCCAGAGACACATATTAACCTCCTCTGCTATATAAGCATGACTTAGCGTCACACTCAAGGTACATTCTCATTCATCCATTTTTCGGACACAATCCACCTCTTTCACATACTAACTTGAGCGTTGGAGTGTTAACGTGTCTGCAGACACCATTCTCCTCCGCGACAAAAGCTGCTTTCCTCCATACTAGAGCACCGTGAATCACTGCGACTGCAGTCATCCTCACCGGAGAACCACCACTACATTTCTATGATCTACACCGAACAAATAAAATAATATTGTGCACAAGAAGGTGGAAGAGAGGAAATGAAGAAGTAATTCTTTATTTATTTTTTGAATAATGATATTTGTACACCTTTAGGGTCCGTTTGATGATCATAATATGATAGAGACAAGATATGATATAGAACTGGATAGAGACATGATATTATATGGACATGATAAACATTAATTCTGTCATGTGTTTGATGCGCACACGATAACAATTAGGATACCATTATTTTATTATAATTAAATGAGAAAAACTACTCTCGTAATTAAGTAAATATTTTAAAAACGGCATGTAATTAATTATGAATAAGTAAGGAACGACAACATTTTAAAAACGGCATAATATCATGGTACTAAATAAGGAATGAATTTCTAATCATGTCAGAATAATTTCTAACTCAGCTTGTACTTAGGGTAAAAATCACAAAGGTAAGTCAGGATATGATAGGAAAATGGTTTATTTTATCCTATCTTTTTGGTGCATCAAACATGAGATGATAAATGTATCATACCATGTCTCCTTATCCTAACCATCAAACGATCCCTTATTTCTTACACTTATCCAACACCTTATTTTCTCTTTATCTATCTATTCATATTGAGGTGTGTTATTCGAACAACTATTTGTATGAAAACTTATGTGACAATCATAGAACTACAAGATAATTGGAGTCAAACCAAACCCATGAACCGGTCAGTTCCTAGTTCTATCTGGTTTCTTTCTAGTGTTCTATTGTATATAGTACAATTATAACAAGTGGATATAGAACTCTACGAGTAATGCATAGAAAAATTGTAATACATACAACATTGTAGAAGACTTTAGAAAAAATGTGTCAACCGTCTAAAGCCACCACACACACACACACACACACTAATCCAACTAAGCAGTCAACTGTCTAAAGGCATTAGTAATACATACCTCACAAGGCATTGAAACAATCCATTAATGACACTATTATAGACAGATTATTAAACTGATAGATGGTATAAAAATACTTTCATTCATTAAGTTCAAAGAATGTTGAGATAGTACATACCAACTTATTTACAAAATAAATGTAAGGGATGTACAAATATAATTTGGTTCTAGTGTCAACCAAATGCTGCTACAAATGAAAACAGACAAGCCTTTTCCAAACTAAAACAGAATATAAACAAAAGTGATCCATCTCCAAGCAATCAATCGATTCTTCTACACCAACTTGTAGTAACAGTTGTTTTCACAAATTAGAACCTCATATCCCTTGCCACATGGACACTTGAAAGTAAGGCTTAAACACTTATCAACCCACTCTACACTAACAGCTTCTTCATAATCATTTCCCAATTCATCCTACAAAAACATAAATGAATTTCTTCAGCATAAAAACAATTAATCTGAAAGTCATGTATATAGTTTTAACTTGTTGTCGCCATAACTACATCGCTATTGCAGCCACTTTTTAGAGGATTTTGAGGTCTCTACAAGGGCGTCACAAACACAATTTTAGTCACATCAGACACATTTTCCCACAATGCAAAGGTTCACATCATGACCACAAGTGCGACTGCAATCGCAATTTAAAATAATGATTACAAGTGCAACTATGATCAGATCAGCAATTTAGTATGCTTCTTAGCCAAACCCCCAGATCCTACATAATTAAGTTGTAATGAGGCCAAAAGTTTGGGTAGTGTTATAGCTATAAACATTCTAACACAGGAAAACAGGTGGCTACACTACACATGAAACTATAATTGAATATGTCATCTTCATTCTTCAGTATGTTCCTGTCTTAAAATTTAGCATTTTTACCCTTCAATATGAAGCCTCTAACTCTAACATATTGCCCACAAAATTCTTGAAAGGAAGAGTATTTATAATTTATTCTTACCTAGATTCGGTAAATTAAAAACCAAAGGAAAAATGCAGTGGATGGAAGCACAACACACTGTTGATCAAATAATTTTTTTACTTCAGATATGTATATGTTGATAAGGGAAAGTCTAATTATTACATTCTAATACATTATTTATGCTGATATTCTGATATAATCAATTACACGATTGTGCAGGTGTAAATAAATATTCTTCTGCGATACACGATTTAGTACAAAATGTCACCAAATATCGGCTATAGTACTGCAGTGTATCCGAATCTGAACAAATCACTACTCTCCGTGATCTGTGATGGACAACTTTGCTACTTACTAGAATTAATGTATATGACTATTGATTAACTACAGAAGAGAAATTATGTGAACAAGCAAGGAAACATTCAATACCTTCCCATAACCCCCGGATCCTACGTAATTAAGCAAGTGCAACTAGGATATACATAAAAATAAGAAAAAAAACCAAATACATTGAAGATTACAATAGAAAAGACAATCACAGTCCAAGATTCAAGACATGTACCTGAGATATGACTTTTTCATCTTCAGCAACAAGAGAGTCAAGAGAGTGTTCTTCTTCTTGTTCTTGTTCTTTTTCATCTTTTTCATCTTCAGCATCAGGAGAGGGCTCATCTTCTTGTTCTTTTTTATCTTCAGCATCAGGAGAGGGCTCTTCTTCTTGTTCTTGTTCTTGTTCATTTTCTTCCTCATCTTCCATAACTTCATCCCACACTTTCTTCATTTCTTTTAACCGATCCTTCATCCTTCTAAGCCTCTACAAAAAAACAAACAAAATCCATTATTCCATTTCAAAAAAAGATTACTTTTTTTAGCAAGAAACACAAGTTTCAACACATACCATTGAATCAGGTTCAGGGGTGGTTTTTTCAGCAGAGTTCAAATAGCGAGCAACTGCTTCTTTAACCTCAGAAGGATCAATAACTTCAGATATACATCTCCTGATTGGAGGCAGAGTCTGCAAAGCAGTTGACGGCCCTTTTACCGGCATGGATTGATCCGGCAAGGTGCATGGATCAGAGACACAGCGGGTAAGAGCATTCCCACGAAGACTGAAAGGAAGTGTAATGGCGGAGAAGCCATTATGGGTGAGATTGCTTGCGTCAAAAGAATGCTTCTTGGATGATGGTTGGTGAGCAGATGATGATGATGGTGAACGGCGTTTGACAGAGTTGTTGTGGGTGTGATGATGATGAAGCATTGATGATGTTGGAATAATCATGGATTGTTTCTGTTTGTAAGGGACCAACATGGATTCTTGTTGAATCTGTAAATCAACCATTCTTCTGAATTGTTTTCTTTTTTGTTTTTGGATTTGAATTTGAACTTTGGTTGTAAAGTAAGTGTGACTGGCAAAGAGTTATGAAAAAAGAGGGAAGGTTTGAGTATATATATAGGAGATAGGATATGATGATTTGCTGAGGTTTTCAAGGGTAACTGGTTTTGGTAAGTTGGTTGGGACTTGGGAGAGTTTGTTTGCAGTCACACATTTGTAGGATACATAAGCTCAACCAAATAATCACATCAATCTTTATGTAGTATCATAGAATTCATATTTTTACTATTATATATGCATTTTAATACATTTTTTTTTTCTTCTGTTCTCAAAATCCAATCAAAATGTTTAAAAGAAAAGAAGTTTTACATGATTTGTATTTGAGAGATACAAGTTGAACCAAAGTGGATTCTGGCTGGTCATGATTTTTCTTTTCCCTCTTCTGTCCACAATACATCAGTGACTCTAAATTGATATTGAAGGACATGTACATTGAACAAGGCTATTGAAATTTTTACCACCTCACTAATCAGAACATTCATACAAAACATCTTTTTAAATGTGTCTTCTTAGGATATCAAGATTTGACTTCAGTCATTGTCGTATCATATATATCACATTATAAATTCCAGTAAAGAAATGTACGGTAGAAGTAAAAAATTAAAGTTCAGAATTAGCATTTTTTGTCTTTCTAAAATCATTTTACAGGCTATAATTATAAGTTGTTCGGTGGGTGACCTTGTTGCCAACTAGACTCAAATAAGACTTTCTGGTTCTAAAATATCAAAGATACACGACTTTAGAGATTTTCTTTCACCAGAGAAACACAAATTGATCATAAGACTCAAATAAGACTTTCTGGTTCTAAAATATCAAAGATATACGACTTTAGAGATTTCCTTTCACCAGAGAAACACATATTGATCATAAAACAATAAAGTTAACATTGTAGGGCTCAGTTTGTAACACTGCAATAGGCAAGAGCGGTGGTGGACTGATGTGATAAACAATTTGACAACTAATCTATTGAACACAATTCTGAACTAAAAATAGAACTTGTTAAATAAATTAGTTTAACTAAACTTATGTATAATTCAGCTCAAGTTGAATTTATAATTTCAACTCAAGTTTTAACTTGTGGGACAAACACCTCCCCCGGTCCTTTAAGTTACAGAGCCAGGAGTATGAGTTAGGAGGGGGCAAGACTAGTAAAATTTGTATCGGTAGTTGAACACCATGGAGCCAAACAATATTTATCAAACTCATTACTCCAAAAGGACAATCATTATTGCTCTCACAACAGTGCAAGTAAATCATATAACAAAATGACTATGAAAGTATTATAAGGAACGAGCAACATTTTGGGTTATCAAATGTCGTTGGACTTACTCCAATACCTATTCTTGTCCACGATAAACCCAGACCTAAATTGCCACTACCTTTTGGACCTCTTTTCTTCTCTTCAGTCAGAATCGTTTCTTTCTTTTGATTCAGATCGATCAGTATTTTCTATATGATCTGCTGTTTCTTGACCTTGGTACTGCTTCATCGTCAGTGTGCTTTCTTGATCTCATCTCCTCCCTGTTACCATGTGTTTCTCTTTGACTTGCTTCCCAAACCATCAATGTTCTGCCTACTCGGTCTTTTATCTTCTCTAACATCAGAAACTCTTGATTTGGGCTCAAATTCGACATCATCTTGCTTTATTGACCTCCTGCCTTCCCTTCTATGATCTCTTGGCCCAGGTTGCTGGACAAATCATCTAACATCTAAGCAGTAGAAGGATCTATTCCAACTATCAGCAAATTTTGTAACATAATCAACTTTGAAACTTCAACCATAAGCAAAGCAAAACTGAGTATAAACTATGAGATTGAGGGAAATGCCAGGCTGGCAGTTAGTTAGACAATTCTCCTTTAAAGTAGGGTAGGCGTGTGTGCCTCAAGTCATGATTTTCTGTTGAGATCAGTTTTCTCAGAGAGATCAGTTTTCTTCTCTGTGGAGCACTTTGCTCTGGAATTGTAATAGAGATTGAAACTCCATTGTTTAATTTCTAATACAAAATTTACTTTTCCCTTTTATTTCATTACTCTGCTCTATCATTATATAACCACAAATGTCTAAATTATCTAGCATTTGGTATGCCTAATCATGAAGATAATATCACAGGATTCTACAGTCGAATTGGTTAATTTTGCATTCTATGAAAAGCTATAAGGTGAAATAACTGTATCGGTGTCCAAGAATTATACCTAGAGTCTACACGTTCTGACTTTATATATGTGTATGTGTACGATGAAATTCATTAAAACAGTAAAACATGTATACGTTACGTTGAAAGAGAAGCCACTGAGCAAGCAAGCCAATTATTGACGTTGCAGGCGTGTAGCATCTAACTAGAAATAACAAACTTATAAGCTAAAATGCTGAACTTTTTATGTTAGCAAAGATAGATCAACAGCCTAAGCAAATATTCTCTACAACTTACACAAAATTTCACTCCCACAATCAAACCAAAACACCTGATTCAAATAAGCCAAAAGGCATTGCATATGAACACTTCAACTATGTTTTACAAAAAGTCAAACTTCAATGTTCAAATTTTCATAATAAGGTCATTGAAGTAGTAGAACTAGCACACATAACTATTAATAAACAATTTCTTTTTTAAAAAGTAAGAATTCAAAATATTGTGGCATGGTTATAAATGCTTATCTTACTTGTTCATCATGAGAAAATTTGCATCCAGCTCCACAAGTACATTCCCCTCTTTGGAAAGCTTGACAAACACCACGGGCCTCCCTTTTTTGCTTCGCTTCCTCTTCATCTTCCTCTTCCATCATTTTATCCATTCAGATTATCTGAGACTAAATTGTGAAGCCTAAACTCAATGCACTACTAAATTTTCATTACCTGGTTCCATAGTTTTCCATAAATGTATTCAATTAGTTACACTGCACATACTCTATTCTATTCACAATGTAGGAAATAAGAAACTTAGAACAGTTATATAAGGTATCCAGTATCTTCTATATCCACAATATATCTCACACTCAAATGACTGTCATGGATTTGTATGCCTTCTAATATACATTTTTTTCATTGATGAAAGGATGAAAACAATGTTCTTTCTGTTAGAAAATTTTACTTTCTATAGCATTGATTTTAGAAAATATTAATGATATATTTGTATGTCATCGTATTCAAATTTGATACATTAGCATGATGACACCACTGTGTTGTGAAGAAACAACCTTTTAGTTGTTTGTTATACGTTCTGTATAGTAAAGAAAGTCACATTTTATCTTGACACCACTATGACAGATTAAGTTACTAAGTTGGATAAGTATCCGTAGTAATTTTGTTGCTCTTGAACTTAAAGATTGCAAGAAGTGTGTGCACCTTCCGTCAGTTGGTAAACTACAATCTCTAAAATAACTGGAGTTATACAGTATGCATAATCTGAAATACTTGGATGATGATGATGACGATGAATGTGACAGCGGTATGGAGTTGAGGGTTTTCGCTTCTCTGGAGGTACTCATCTTAGATTTATTGCCAAACTTAGAGGGGTTAGAGAAAGTGGAAAGAGGGGATGTGTTTTCATGTCTTTCTATTTTGAAAATCGCTTTCTTCCCAAAACTTGAATTGTCATGTCTTCCGTCTCTTAAAGACCTCGATGTTTCGGGACCTAACATTGTGTTGCTGAGGTCAATCTCTAGCTTATGTGGTCTTACAAAACTTACCCTTCATGGAGGTAATAGAGTAACATCCTTCCCAGAGGGGATGTTCAGAAACCTTACCTGTCTTCAAACTCTTTATGTGACTGATTTCCCAGATTTGAAGGTGTTATCAAATGAACCCTTGGACCTAGCTTTGGAGGATCTGTACACATGCAATGAGCTTGAGTCATTACTAGAGAAAATGCGGAAAGGTATGCAATCCCTTTGAACGATAACAATTCATGATTGCAAAGAATTGCGATGCTTGCCGGAGGGCATTCTCCACCTCACTTCTCGAGGTTCTGTATATTTATATTTTCTCAACAGTAGAAGAGCGATGCAGGGAGGGAACAGGGGCGGATTAGGACAAGATAGCGCATGTTCCAAAATTAGACATTAGTTGGGATGAAGAAGTAGAGACTTTTACTCTTATGCTTCCATCACCATCACAAAAACCCTTTGGTAGGCTCTCTACTACCCCTACAACATTCTTATGTTTGGATTTCAAGGGCTCAATTGACTGAACTTTTATTGAAAAATTGTTATATATTCATTATGGAATGATTTGCAGGTTTTTGTAGAGTTGATTATGAAAGATATTTTACCACTCAACTTAAAGGGAAATGTTGTAATAGTTGTGCAGGTTTTATTATGAATGATGTGAATAACTCAGCAGCACTAAGCAAGACAACACAAGTTACACACATACTATATCTTAGCTTGAAGAAGAATAAACTCACACCTACTTTGACAAAAACACACCCACTTTTGCTTAGGTGGTATTAGTATGGTGTTTTACTTTGAAATCTTTTATCATTAAAAACCTTTACTCTTACTTTTACTTCTTTTTTTACTTAACCTTTACTTTTACTTGTTTGTTATCCGACTAAGTTACTTCATCATATTGAAAAATGAAAAGTATATCAGGTTTTTATTTTAGAATTAAATTTTGACAGTCAAAATAACTGTATTGAAATTTCATGTTATTTCCTAAGTTCAGCTGTTAATAAACTATTATATAAACCCTTCAAAGAAAAGCAAAACTGAATAGAAAGAAAGAACAGTAACTATTTCCATTTAAAACGACTTCTTTATTCGTTGATTCCAAGAAAGGGAAACTCAAGTAGAAAAAAATTATTATCAGTTGCTTCCTATCGTATTATCAAAGAAGATCCACCACTAACAACAGCATTCCTAGCCATCTCTTGAACAATGCTATCTATATCTATTTAATCCTTCAACCCTTTCTCAATCTCCTCAGCCATAACAAGTTCTTTACTACCTATTCTATAAATGGATATTATGTATGACATGCAAGTGGTATGAATACAATGCAGCCATAATATCAGTAGCTATTTCTCTTATTTTGATATGGAAGAAATTTAAAACCTAAGCTTCCAAAACATAGAAAAACAACTGATCATCTAGCCATCTCAACATAAGATCATGTTGAGATTGATCTAACTAAGGACCAACAACCTAGATAGGAGGAATTTTCTCATCATGATTAGATAATAATGCATATATTGAATATTGTTCCAAATCTGAAAATGTATAAACAATAATCGATATGGTGTCTCTAAACCTCTGAGCTAATTTATATAATAAGCAAAATACCCACCATCTTTGTTAAAAGAAGCATCAGGTAAAACGTTAGAAGGAACTTGATTTGAGAAACCAGGAATAAAAAATTGATGATCAGGATTAGAGTCATTTAAAACATCTTCGATTCAGCGTTTTTGAAGGAAAAGAATGAGACTTAAAAATCCAACATTTCATGTTAGAAACATGTAAGAGGGGATTACCAATTTCATTTCCAACATCAATCATTGAAACACAGAAGTAATCTTGGACTAACCCAACAATTTTGTTTGATAAACTGTAAAGGCTCATCTTGGTCCTTAAATATGTGAAGCAATGCCACTATAGTTTCTGAGACAGAGGCAATTCTGTGTCTATCATTAACAATCAAGAATTCTTAATAACGTAGAAGTTCATAATATATTGTTGGGGAGTATATTTCATAGAGAAAAGTAAGCTTTTCAACTTTCTTACGATTTTAGCAATATATTTACCCTGGTAAATGGCCTGCTGAAGCTCAACTCTGTAGGTTGACGAGTTCCAGTGCCATACACTAAGCCTCGCTTTACCTCATCAGTCTCAAACATGCAACTACTAAAGGTGTATCCAAGGGGAACAGAATGCTTATCATAATGAGCTAACTGAGTTATAGCTGTCCATCTGCAACCATGACATGAAAAAAGAGGAAACTAAAAACTAATGTCAGGTAGATAGAGGCCCTGTTTGGATAAACAACTTAAGCAAGCGTTTACAACATAGCGCTTATCATATAAATGGCAAAACCTAGAACATATTAAATCATTTGTAACCAAACAAATGATACGGAAATAAAATATATTTCCTATTTAAAAATAATTTCAGAGCATACCTCACCCAACACAAGACTCTCAATATGGCAAAACCTAGAACATATTCTATCATTTGTAACTATAAATGCAGCCAACTGATCTTAGGACCTTCCTGTTCTATATATGAATCAAGTCCCTATACGGAAAAATAAAAAATACCACATAGTTGGTTTCCAAATGCTCAACTATAATATCACAGAAACCTTCAGCAGGATCTTCACTCATCTATCCTAATGTCTGCATTTTACAACTTTAACGAGGAAATTACTCTCAACAGGGAGATCTGCACCCTAATTTAAAATGTAAGATACATCTTTTATTCACAGACAGAGTACAATGAATTTTACAGTCAGATTCTGTGACAGTATTTTGCTAATGCAACTCTTTTCAGTTGTTAATAATTGTACAGGTAGCAAATTAGAAATTACAACAATTGAAGAAAGAAAAATTTACAAGTCCATTTCCAAGATCCAGAGAATCAATCAAGAATCTTGATTTGTGAGATAAGTGCAGATAAAACTCACCGTACAATTACGGTATATGTTTTGCTGTACCTGCCATTGCGGCTGCAATGTAACGGCTTTAGAGACCTCCGCCTCTGGGACCACATTGGCTATATTTGTCTGAAATTTCAAGCGCGGCGCAACCACAACATCAGCAAACACAGTTTACAACCTTGACCTTAACCGCTATATACTCTCACTTCTAACTCAATTCAGAATCAAATTTCAGGGTAGAAAGTAGCCAATGGTGAGGTGCATTAGAAAACCAAGACACGCAATGAAGCATGCATCTCAATACTCAGATTTACACCCCAACTATCTTTCCACAATAATAACAACAGTTATAACAGTATTGGAAGTCTGAACAAATAAACATACATACCACTTGCAGTGCAACTATTGTTGTTGCATGAAATGGTAACCTCGATAATTATTGGTTATATCCAGTTTCAAAAGGTTATGTGGAATTGTATTGTACTCGTTTTTCAAACTAATTTGGCAGAGCATTTATTACTCTGATTTGGTCTTTGATTAAGGAAATGAGAATGGGATTTTGATCTTGATCAACATGCATAAACTCATCAAATCAATTACAATATAAACCAATTTCAACCAGTGACCGCAAACATACACTAACTATATACAGTGAATCACAAAAAAAAAAAAACTGTCAACATTTTCAATAAACATATTACAAATGTTTAACCAATAAACACTTCATGACATATTATATTAGCTAATGTGGACATACTAGATTATATTATAAATGCAATCAAACACATACTAACCTACAAATGCAGCCACCCAAGAGTGCATATAGATCACGAAAATGGTGAAGGAGAATACTTCAAGACCTCCTTCTTCTTCTTCGTATCATCTTCTTAGGTTGACCACTGTCACCGCCAGGCATTGAGAGCAGAGATTCTGTATACATAACCACTAGGGATCCATACTCACTGCTACTGAAGGAGCGATGCTCTAGCAGCTGTCCTTTGTCATTATACTTGGCCAATACATTACCAGCATCTGTTCCAACGATATCACCACTTTTTGTACCGTATGTCGGGCAAAAATAGTGAGTGGGAATTCCATCAAAAGACAAAACAAGAGTCTTAATCCAAGAAGATGTCACATTGTATTTTTCCATCACCCATATTTCAACTGTACCATTATCATGTGCCATATCCCATAGACTGAGACATCCTCTAAATACCCATAAATCATACACTTTACTAGGACCAGATGTTATATCAGCTGGCAAAGTCAACTCCAGAAGCTCCCTTTGCATAAAATGATAGCCAAGAATAACATTCGTTAATAGATCATAACAAATAGCCAACCAGTGAATAGCCCCATTTAAGAACGGTTCTACTTTGGAATTTTCACGGGCCAGGCAATAAGGGAAATAACTATCACCATAAATTTCGTTCCACTTATTAGCTCTCAATGAGAAAAGCCCTAAGCGAGTTAACTTATCATAAGCATTGGGATCATATGACATGGAAAGCACCAAGTAATCATCCCTTGACTCGTCATACCCAAAACCATAGAAATGATATGCATCTAAATTGCAATCAATAAGAGAATTTGGTATATATTTGCGAACTCCAGTGGATGGATTCCATAGATGGAGACATGAACCACAACTCAAAAGGATAAACCCTCTACACGAACCTTTAATATCAAGTTCTGTAAAAGATTGTGGAAGCAAAAAACTAACATTCGATGAATAGGAAGCACTCTCATCGTAAAGTGATGTTTCGAAATCAATAGTTAGAGATTCCAGATTTGGAGTTATCAATAGAATTCTAGGAGTGTGTGTTTTGGCGGTAAGTTGAAAATGTGAATTTGCGAAATTGGTATCAGATATAAGAGAAAACCAAGACTTACAAACGCATTTGAAGCAAATAAGAGACTTCACAGGTAACATTAGAAGGATTTGAATGATTAACTCAAGAGGTAGATATTGCTCTGTTTTCTTCAGCATCTCCATTCACGCGTTTCCTCCTTTACCAATGTTGTTTCGGATCACTTTGATTTTTAGGTTACCTTTATTATGTTGGTAGGATGATAAAGACGCATTTGCCATTCATATTTTCTTTGTACTTCCGCTCATGATTTGTTTCTGAAAGCGCTGTCACCAATATTTTAGGAGTACGAGCTGTCTTGGGGATAAGGAAGTATCTTGGGCTTCCTTCGATTGTGGGTCGAAACAAAGAAGCGACTTATAGCTTTATAAAGGATGTATCTTGCACAAAATTAACTCTTGGAGCAACAAGTGTTTATCGAAAGCAGGTAGAGAGGTAATGATTAAATCAGTCCTTCAATCTATATAAAGAAAATGATAAATGCTTTTTGGTGGGGGCATGATGGTTCTATGAGGAAAGACATGCATGGGCTTTCTTGGGAAAGATTATGGTTCATAAATTTTTTGGTGGCATGAGTTTTAAAGATCTTACTTCCTAATGTTTGGTAAACAGGGGTGGAAATTTCAAACAGACCCTTCTAGTTTTGTATATCGATTATTTAAAGTCCGATATTTTCCTAACAATGATTTCATAGGATCAAGATTAGGGAGTAAATGTGGAGAAGAATATTTAGTTCTAAAATGGTTGTGAAAAAAGGTGCAAGGTGTCGTATAGGCACTGGTTCGAATAATCCGTTGTTTGGTGCACCGTGGCTCAAAGATGAATTATTCTTTGTGCCTGATAATCCTATCTATGCGTCGTTGGCTCATGCTAAGGTAAAAGACATTATGTCCCTGATGACTGGAGATCAGCTCAAGTTATTCGAAGGAGTAGTATTGGTCAGATGGCCTTGAATCAGCCGAGTCTAAACCAACAAGAACTAATTTGGTGGGAAAAGCCTTTGTGAGGTCGTTACAAGTGCAATATAGATGCTTCCTTCTCTACATCTCTAAACTGAGTGGGCATTGGGATGTATATTCGTGATGACTTCGGAGAGTTTGTACTTGCACGAACATATTGGTTCTCTCCTCTTTGTGATATTGCAGTAGGGGAGGCTGTTGGCCTGCATACGACGCTAGAGTGGGTTTCAAACCTTCAATTTAATAATGTTGATTTTGCTTCGGATTGTCACAAGGTTGTTGAGTCCTCTCATACCAACGTAAATGATAATAATAAATTTTGTTGTATTATTAATGCATGTAGACACTTGTATCCGGATATATTTTAAAACTCTCATGTCGAGTTTAATAGGAGGCAAGCTAATGGTGACACTCATGAGTTAGCAAGGGTAGCCCCATCTGAGCACAGCCCACGCGTTTACGATGATGTACCGTCATGTATTTAACAAATTTTAACTAGTGAAATGCATTGAATTTCTTCATTAAAAAAAAGTTGTGTCTCCTTTCGATAATAATAAAACGATGTAGTAGTAACATTAATCATTTAATGTATTAAGATTTTAAATAGTTTTTAATTTTACATTATGTTAGTCAAAATAGTTTCTTATGTAAAAATATTTTGTTAATATTGTCATATTATTCTTTAGATATATTTATTTATCATCGTATCAGTCTCTATACGTGTTTACTTATTATCATTTCAATCCTATATGAAGAGTTAATGTCAACATTGATGAATTATTTTAACGTCGAGGACTATTTTGACTACAATGTGCGCAAGCAGAGAAAATTTTGTAATTTCAATACATTGAGAAGACTATTGTAACTACTGGTTACACATTCAGAATCCAAAATGACTATTTCTCCGTAAATTCATACTTGTTTTATATATATATATATATATATATATATGGTTTGTCTAACATGTGCAACATTGCACATGTTAAAGAAACTAAAATTAGCAACTTTTTATTGAAAAACTATAACTATTTAATAAAAAATTATATATTTAATATAAAACGTTCAAGTTCCAATGCAAACTTGCTACTTTAAATTTCTTAAAATGTGCAAATTTGCACATGATAGAAAAATCAATATATATATATGGAAAATGCAAACTTGCTTTTAAAATGTGGATTGACTTTGATATTCTTAAATTAATAAATCACAAAATTAGTCTTTAATTTTCTAGGGTGTTTCCAATTAGATTTATGATATAAAGAGTATTTTAAAGAAGTCCTTAACTCTATTAAATTCTCAAGTTGGTCATTATAACTAACCACTTTTTTTTAACAACATGATAGGTAGGATAAACAGTCATTTCATCCATGAACGTGTAACGAATAGTCACAACAATCCTTCAATGTAGTGAAATAATAAAGTAGTTCTTCATTGTGCACTCCATTAATCAAACTAGTCTCTGATGTTCGTAATTTCCCTACAATCGAAGTATATTTTGTCATTTCGTCATTGAGAACTAATGTGACTACCATTTACATATTCAAAGACAAAAATTACTATTTGCCTTATAACTTAACAACTTACAATCAATTTAGTTTCCATAGCATTGCCATTTTAAGTTAAATGCTTATCATAGTTTGTTTATATAATTAACTCAATACGCGTGGTTTGAGTAAAAGGAAATTCTTAATGCTTAAGAATATACTATGTCTAACCCACTTGGGTTGGTCTAGTGGTATTGGCTTGGGACCTGAGAGTGTGCTCCTCCTCAAGGTCTTAAGTTCGATTCTCTCTGGTGCCAATTTGGGTGAGTTAGTTTAACTTTTTTAAAAAAAAAATGCTTAATTGCATTTTTGACCCCTTATCTTTCCAAAAGTGACATTGGGGGCCAAAAATGTCAAAGATCTAATACATAGGGGGCTGTTTTGTATTTTAATTAGTTAGGGGGCCAAAATCGTAACTTTTGAAAAGATAGAAGGCTAAAAGTGCAATTAAGCCAAAAAAAAAAAGAATATACTATGTCTCCCTCAAAACAAGAATATATTATGTCTTTTAGTCAAATATATATTATGTGTAGTTGTTGTGTACAGATGTTAGAATAAATACATGAATAAGCAAAAAGATAGTAAGAATAATATTGTGAATATAAGAAGTTAGAAAGATAATGCATTATCTTGTATATTATTCAAAATATAGAGGAAATTTTATCCCATAAAAAATAGAGGGAACTTTTCTTATTTTATAAAGCAAAACAAAGGAAATTTGATGCTACGAAATCGGACAACTATTTTTCTATAATATAAATTTAGAGTGAGGGGATTATGCCCTAGTCCAACACGGTAAAAAAATTTGGGTTCAAAGAATACTTACATAAATTGAACCCAAAGATATTAATAAGACTCAAACTCGGGACGACTCTAATGCAAGATCTGCATTTTTACCACAATCGAACAACAATCATTGACTTTAAGTGCATTTACATGTGATTATCTTTAGTACACATGTTCTGAACGGGCTAAAAAGTTCGCATGAGAAGAAAAAAAAATTAGGGAATATGATGTGAAAAATCTTAAATTTTTTGTGACGTATGATAAAAGTTAAATCGGCAAATATGCGTATGTTGAAAAATGCATTTCATAGATAAAATTTGAAAGGAAAAAAGTATTTAGTTTGCCATAAAAGTAATTATGTTGGTACCTTTAAAAATATCATAAAAGCTTTATTTATTTCCATAGCAAAAGATTTTGATTCTTCTCACTTCACATTAGTTTTACTGTAACGAACTCATCCAAACACACTCTAAGAGAAGAATTACAATTTGCTTTCATCTTTTACATTTCCATTTCCATTAACAATGTTGTCAAAAAGGGAAATGTTAACTTTTAAGCACTCAATCCAAATAAGTACTATGCATCACTCTTATAGTTATAGACTAGACTTGGCTTATAAATCCATTGCTTCTCCAACATTTTTTTCTTACATTCCACATTCTCTCATCCCATTCTCTTCAACATTCAGGTCTCTCTCTCTCTCTCCCCCCCTTCTGGTTTGATTGTGTTAATTTTACTTCTTTAGACCTAATTTTTGTATTGAATTTGTTTCTTTACATGTATTTGCTTTCCAACTTTCATATCTTTTAAATATTAAATTATAATCTAACTTTCTGTAACTATTTTTTTTTTTTTATGAATTTAGAGCATGATTCAATTTTTTTGGGTTTTAGAGACGATTTATTCACTTGACATAGAGTTGATGTGAATGGTTTAGCTTCTTAAAAAAAGCAAGTTGACATGAATTCTAAAAAATAAAATATTCCTCTAATTAGTTTGGCTTTCTGATTAGTTTTTTTAAATGTTAATTTAATTTCAATACGAACCTTCTCTATTCGAATTAGTCCGAATTTAAGTTGATCTCTATACACTAATGGTGTCACATAGTTAATTCTATGATATTTGCTAATGTTGAATTGAATGTATGATTATAACAATTTTTCAATGTAGTGACTCATCAAAATCACATCAATTTTACTACACCTCTCTTTCAGTAGACAAGCGTCCTATTTTGGAGCCTGTCATCACACCAGGGCATACTGTAGTTGTTTGTTCTTCTGAAGCTCAGAGAAGTGTGGTCATTTTACAAAAGTTGTGGGGGGATTATACCAATGAGGAGCATGAGTCTAGCCTTGTTTGTCCATCAGCAGCTAAAAACAAAAGGCAAAAGAAGCAGACAAATAGACAATAGACTAGTTTCACCAATAAGCACAAGTAGTGAGCACATACAAACTCGATCCAAAAAGGGTGTAGTCAAAAGCAATCCCAAATATTTGTGATTAGAGGATTAGGAAGGTTTGATATTCATATGTTCTGCATAATTGCTGCTATGTCTTATTAGAATTCTTTAGAGGTATGTGCAGTCCTTTGCTTTTCATGACAGGCTCCTCTTTGTTTTTGTTGCTATAGGATAGCCTTAGGCTTCCTTTCTCTCTTTTGTGTAAACAGGTTCAAGCCCTAATCCTGGTTTGCATTTTAATTTCTTTGCTTTGATAAAAAAAAAAAAATCACATCAATTTTTCAACAGAGAAACCGAACATTATGGCCGAGGAGAAATTGTTCCAACAGCAAATGGTTACCGCCATCAATGGGTTGGTGATGCTGAGCACCCTCTTCACCATGGTGACTATCATACTTATGAGCAGCTTCATGATTGCATCCCCACAACCACCATCGCCACCAACAACAGCGAAATGGTACACTATGTTATTCATGGTGTTATCATTTTGCTGTTTTGTTTTCACGACGGTCTTGTCTCTTATCATAAAGCAAGAATTGATCATGGACAACTACACAAACAAGGTTAGAAGCTGCTCCATGTTTGGAGTAAGCGCGATTCTGTGCGCCTGTCTGCTTCAATGTGGCACCTGCTTTGTCCTCCAAGCTCTCTTCAATATACTTTCCATCATTCTTGGCATTAACTTTTGTTTTGTTGTCCTTTCATTCTTTATGCTCATTGCTATATGCGTTGGCTTTTATGCAATTCAATTGCGTGTGATAATTATCGAGTGATAACATTAATAGTAGTATAAATAAAATTGAAGCTATACTTGGAAGCAACAAGAATCTCTGTTAGAAATGAAGAAGCTAAGAAGGGATGGAGTTTGAATTTTAAAGATTGGTTCTGCTTTCAATTTTCCAACTTTTAGGAAATGAATTAGAATAAATTGAGTTTGAATAGTAAGCTTTCAATTTATCTTATTAGTTACAAAGGTTTGGTAGCTGGATTAAATGTTCATTGCTCTTGTGTAAAATTATTTTAATAGTGATGGATTAATTGCAGTGTATAACATACATCAATGTACCCTCAAATAATAAGAGCTAGAATAATTTAGTTCTTAGTGTAGTCCTCTCATATGACTAATATGACTAAAATTTGGTAGAGTCAAACACTTTTTTAAAATACCAATGAAGCATTGATGCTGCTTTATTTTTTTTTATTATAAGTCGTTTTACATTCCTGATATGATTGAGTTACATATATTGTTCGATCAACAACCAATAAGATGTTTTATCGTATATGGAGGATAGGCTAATTTACATGACAAAAGGAACTCTTTTGCGTAGAGAATAAATATACTATTTACAAAAAAAAAAAATGAATAAACTAACTTAAGCTTTACATACATGATACCTCAAAACTTCTTTTGCAAATGTCTTCTAGTATTCGAATGTCGAAGTTATATTTTGATGCAAACAACTTACAAACTTTTTTTGCAGACCTATAATATAGCAGTTATTATGAACGAGAGTTATTTGAATCTTTTAATACTTCTAAAAATTGCATTCTTCGAACATTTGCCCTGATTGTCTTCGGACGACCATTTCTAGCACTTGTAAAAATTTCAGACGTGAAATTTTGAGGAACAATATTTTCTAAGTATGCATTCTCTATTTGCTAACTCGAAATAAATATTCAAATTTGCATATAACACGCGGATGCTAAGAGATTGTTTACCTACAATTAAGAATAAGCGCAAAACAAGTACTTCGTCCTCAATCCTGTCCTTAATGTGGTGATTATTGGTGTGAACTGTTAGCATCTTCGTTACTTGTTCAGTTGTTATAGAAGTGTGGAGAAAGCTAGAATTGTGAGATAACAATTTACATTGAACCATATATCTCAACGGCTGATGGTATTGTTGACTTGTTATTGACCAGGATCGTTCCCATGAATCCAGAGGCTCGGTTCTGTAAATAAAAAGAGGCTCGTGATAAAATAAAAACGTATTTTTTTTTAAAAGAACAATGTTCTATTTATATTTTTTAAAAGATAAATACAATGTGTTGTATATATGCGGTACATCCAAAGGTGAATATCATTACCGTATACATGAGGAACCTCAAACCACTCTCCCAAAAGGGATAGTACTTAGTAGTACTACTAGACTATAATTTTTTTTAGGCTCATACTTTGGGGAGGCCCGGTTCCATTGAGCGGTTTGCACACCCCAAGATCCGACCATGTTATTGACGGTTGTCAAACAAATGTCTCATGTCAAATGTAGTATGTGGTGCACAACTTTGGAGTATATCAAAGAGTCGTAACTTGAAACTTTTTGAGGATATTGATGATGATATCACAAAGATATATCAACATGCTGCCACAATCGTTAATCAATGGTTGTGGACAAATCTCAATGGGTAAAACAAAAACTCAATTAGGATAAAACAAAGTTTGAATAAAAAAAAAATTAAATAAATTAAAATATCGGATATTCACAAGCATATGTAAAGAAAAAATTCATTTACTTTATCAATAAGTATACCACATTAATAATTTTCTAAAAAAAGTATACCACAATAAATACAATAAGAATGCATTTGTAAATTTATTATATATCACTTCCCACAATAAATACCACAACCATATTGGAGAATAAGTATATGGTTGTGATTAATCGTCCACCATAACGTCTTTGTCCTCTATAAACTCCTCCTTTCCAAAATCAGGCCAAAATTTTTCTATTGAAGAAAAGTTCTGTATATGCCAATTGCCATAACAAGAAATTACTAACTCTAAGTTCTCCACTGGTCCGTATTAGTAAATCCGGGTAAGGAAATTCTGTACAATTAGTTTCTAATTCCTTTTCAATAATATTTTCATTTATGTCTTCCAAATGAATAATGTCATCTTGCACTTTTTTGGCTACACTTTTGCATGCTTGGACTAAATCGTATTTTCGACTATAGCGGGTTGGGG
>Ga0315914_1000802_pt1 | contig 42921 bp, 28 predicted proteins | sample MpolenodulesMG_FD_203920 | JGI IMG/M metagenome (GOLD analysis project Ga0315914, IMG submission 203920) | Medicago polymorpha root nodule microbial communities from Los Angeles, California, United States - elongated nodules | ecosystem: Host-associated > Plants > Roots > Nodule | place: USA... | reverse complement strand
ATAACATAAATAGAAATTTAACTATAATGCAAGGTAACTTATAATGCAGTTAGTTGCAAGGAAGTGTTTTTGGAACAATTTATAATGATGTTATTTTTAATAAATTTTATAACCATTTTTAGTATAATTTTTTAGTAAATTTTATTATTGAATCAAAAAATTTAGTCTCATTGATAATTGATTTCTGAGTCCGTCCTTAACTGTGTCGATGTATATAAATTAAACTCATTTTGATTTTGGTTGTGAAGTATGTCATTATGATTATTGAACATTTCATTTTTGAGGGATGAATTGAACATTTCTTCAAATTCAAGAAATTTCCTTCTAGTTCGTACTCAAGTAAATAACTTACACACAAAAATCCATTTTATGCTCCACTTATAAATCAAGCAATCACAAAACTACCAAACACTACCATATACACTATTGAATCTTCTTACACTATTGAATCTTCTTCCTGAACTAAAGTATTCTCACTTCCCTTCCCCAAAATGCAACTCCACCACACCTTCTCATATTTCCTCTTTCTATTCTTCATCCCTTCACTTCACTCCCACTCCCACTCCCACTCTCAACCAAACCATTACACAATCTCTCAAGAACACTCTCAAAAACCTCACCCAAATGGGCCCCACCAAGAATTCATAGAAGTAACATACCCACCACCCTACCAACCAACCCCTTCATGTTCCCACCAAATCCTCCACCACACATTCGCCAACACTATTGACACCCCCCCTTTTACCACACCCTACACCCCACCCTTCCATTGTCCTCCACCATGGACACGTGTCATCCTTCACTTCCACGCCAAAATCAAAGGCGAACAATACGACCGCATCGCCGCCTTATGGCTCGCCGGCGTCGAGCTTCTCCGAACAAGCACCGCCCAACCTGATAATTCTAAAATCTTCTGGAATGTTCGTAAGGATATTACTAAATACACCTCCCTTCTTACTCAATCAAACCTTGACCTCACTATGATGCTTGAAAATATCGTTAACGCTGAATTTACCGGCGAATTTCATATCACCGTTACTCTTTTGTATTATTACGACAAGCACAAAAACTCCGTTAGTGTTCCGTTTAATCCAATTTCAAATGCAATTACAAATTCAATTACAAGATCAAGGTCTTTGAGGAGTGAATTGAAGGTACCAGATTCTAGGGTTTTGAATGAATTACCAGCGGATTTGATTATTCCGATTTGTGATAGTGGAAAACGAGGGTTTTGGTTCAGGGTTGAGGAAGAAAAGCAATTGAAGAAACGAAGAATTCGAATTCCGCGGAATACTTACAAAGCTGTTCTTGAATTGTATGTTTCTTTTCATGGAAATGATGAATTTTGGTATTCAAATCCTCCGAATTCGTATATTACGACGAATGGTTTAGATACTGAGAGAGGGAATGGTGCTTATAGAGAAGTTTATGTGACAATTGATGGCGAGCTTGTTGGATCGGAGATTCCTTTTCCGGTGGTTTTCACCGGTGGGATTAATCCGTTGTTTTGGGAGCCGATTGTTGCGATTGGGGCGTTTGACCTTCCTTCGTATGATATCGAATTGACAACGTTTTTAGGGAAGCTTCTTGATGGGAAAAGACATGTTTTTGGAATTGGGGTGACTAAAGGATTATCATTTTGGCTTGTGAATGCAAATTTGCATCTTTGGGTTGATCATGAATCTTCTATAGTTCGTGCGAATCGTGTTATTCATCATAACCCTAAAACCGATGTTCAACGTGCGGAAGAGTTTAGAGGACTTGATGGTGAGTTTCGCACGGAAGCAGAGACGGAGACAATGATAGAAGGATGGGTTTTGACAAGTTCCGGCAACATAACCACCGTTGTTTCGAAGGGATTCAGTTTTAGGAATGTTATAAAGTTTAAAAGCAATGGAACTTATAAGATGGTTAAGCAGAAATTCAAAGCCAAGAAGAAAGTTAAAGTGTTTGATACTAGAGGAGAAATGATTTCTAAGTTGAAGGTTAAACGCAAGTATCCTTTAAGAGTTATTACTGTGACAGAACCTCATGGATTGGATGATGGATATAAGCTTGTTACTGATTTATCTCATGGTTTTGAGGAGAAGTATGAAGGTAAGGGATTCATACATTCAGTTAGTAATGAACAGGAATCAAAGGGTTGGATTAATGTGATGGGTCATTCTGTTCTAGATGGTCATGCAAGTACTATGCAAAATTATAGTTATGTTGATAAGTTAAGTTGTTATAATCGGAATGTTGCAGCTTCTAATGGCAGGATTGTTGCTGACAAGTCAAATTTCATTTGTGAAAATGCCATGTAATTTCTTTTGCAACTAATACAAATTTGTGTAGTTTCCTATCCAGGTTTTTGTGTAGTACCACCTTCTGAATGTGAATGTTTCAATTATTATTCTTGTACGTGCTATTGTGCCTTGATCCAGACATAGAGGAAAATATAAGCTGTCTAAATGAAGAGAAGCTAATGATCTAAACAAGTACTGGGTTTGAATGATTAATCTCAATCTTAACAAGTACTGTATGAAGTGGAATAGTCTCTTACTGTAGTTTAATGATTAATCAATCAAATATTCATCTTCATTCAAAGGACAAATTCAATGATAGTTGTCCTTTTGAGAAATTAGTTGGCTAAAAACATTCTTATAGGATTAATACGGTAATACTAGATAAATTTATTTGGTGACCAAAACTATTTACAGACTAATAGACCTACATAGTGAAGGAACAAATTGAGAATTACTTTAACTATTGGAGAGCATGCATATTGTGTGATTTAAAAAGGAACAAGATTCTCTATACTTTACTATAAGTATATATTTAACCAACAGATTTCACACTCATACAAGATTACCTATCAAATAACTTAAAATTCCTTTCTTAAAATCCAATATTTTGCTTGTAATTTTGATTTATAATACACTGAAACATGGGAAATTGAAAGAATGCACCATCATGTTCATCAACCTGAGTGCATTCAGTTTCCTAAGCTTGTGGGACGCCAAAAACTTTTCCTGCCGACAAGAAACTGATTTTGATGCAACGTTACAGACCACTGTAGTGAACGCAAGATTGGACTGAGTTTGTTAAGCATTTCCATGGAATCATGAATCACAAGATATCCATCTGGTCTCAATATGCGATCTATCTCCACAACCACATCTACAAGGTCGCATCTGTCAAAGATCAACATTGGTCAGAATCATGTCTCAACACATTCTATACTACATGTAGAAGTAAACTGACAAGACTCCCATTATGATGATGGTGATCAACTGTAGACCGGTGCTTGAAAATCATTCAAAACTTAAACAACGACCAACATCGTCTTCTAGAAGTAGAAACTCCTTGTCTTCACAGCTGAAGCAATGACTTGATCGGCACTAGTTCGACAAAAACAAGGGAAAACGAATTTGTGTTCCTCAAAACTTAACTCATACTGTTTTTCCATGTTCAGGTCAGACTGTCACTGATCAGGTCATTGTCTTAGCTGTAAGGATGAGGAGGACAATGAGCTTCTACTTTCGAGAGACGTCTTCAATTGTCATTAGCGTTTCAAATTATTTTGAAGTTGTGATCTACTGTCCACTGTAGAACTCGCCTCTACATTTTTTAAATAAGCATACCTTTGCTCAAGATGTTTGAAAAGAAAGCTAGCATGAAGAAGGTCATATGTGCGCGGATAGGTATTAAAGGACTCGCACCAATCATGATACATTCCTATTAATCCTCGATCCAATATAATAGAAAGGGTATCTGGGACATCAATGGGTACTACATTCATCACCCATATTGGTCGATCAATGAGAGATGCAGCAAATCTGAAAAATAAGACAATCAGTATCAACTTGAATGAAGTTTGGTGGAAACTAGCCAACTTCAGTCAACACAAGTGTTAGATAAGATTGACATCAACAAATCCACACAAAGTTCAACACAAAAACTAATCTTTTACAAAGTATATACTTTACCCTGCATAACCAGCATTCATGTCCATTACATTTCGAACACTTGACCAATTTATCGAAAGACCGTCAGCATAAATATTTGACACTAGTTGAGACCAGTGGTTGCTGTCCTTGTTGAACTCATCAGTGGCATCTGAATCATTAGGTAAACTAGGAGGCTTACTAGTAAGCCTCTGAGGCCAAGGCATGGGCCAGCTCTGCGGTTTACCCTTACCATCAACCGGAAGAGGGGTAAGGCAACTATTGAGTCGGGCATACCTACAAAAGCAATAATGCATCAAAAATCAGAATAAATACAAATTAAACTAAAGGCAGCAATATAGTTAAGCTATAGCGATTTGATTAGCGATGGTATAAATATATTTTTCAATCACATACTTAAGTGTATATTGATTAAAATATAAATGTCATAGGCAACAAGAAATGGAAGAAAGAATGAGAGAAATAACATACCATGAGATATTTTTCCCATCCGCATTTTCACATAAAGGTGGATTGTTCTCTTCACGTATCTCGTAACAAGAAGATGAAGTAGGCTTCTGGTAAATAACAAGCCCAATTCCAGATGAATCGTCGGCCTTAGCCACAACCTTCCAGCACATAGCTTTTGTTATAGCCACCATGGCTGCAGTTTGTAAAATGAAATTTTGTTTTATTTTTCTTAAGTTATAAGAGACAGAACCATTGATCTCCTAAGTTATTAGATGTATAAAAAAAAAATCAACATTTCCATGTATTAAATTAGAAGTACTCTCAATACAGATTAAAAACTTCAACTACAGAGAAGGATAGACAAACCTTTCCATACTTTCTGATCTCGATCATCATCACGATAAACTGGTGTTGCAGACCATGCAAAGTAACCGCCAGGTCTAAGAATCCTATTGAGTTCGTATAACGGTTTCCCACCTAAAGATGTGGACCAAATTTGTGAATAAACATACCTATCAGATATTGATATTAATATTAATTGAACAACAAATAGATAAGTACCATCTGCATCCCAGTGAACTCTGCATCGTGCACAATGAATCAAATCAAAACCATTGTCAGGAAAAGTCAACTTTTGTGTTCCAATGACAGAAAGAGTTGCAGGAATTCCCCGCTCCAAAGCAAATTGTATCTGAGCTTCATGTTCATCCTTTGGAGCAAATGACATGGTAATGACATTTTTATCCAGCAAATAGCCACCAAAGCTAGCAACACCGCATCCAACATCTAGAACAACCCTGATATGCTTTCCCCATTGAATTTTCGCCAATGTCTGGTGTGCAACAAAAAACAATCAACAAACCGCAAAGCATAGTAGCCAGTAAGCATTCAAAAACTACTCAAACACAGAGGAAAAACACGAACGGATGTATCATACTAAATGTAAATTATGTGAATGCACACAATGGTATACCTTTTCTATGAACTCAATATAATGATCAACTCCGTCTTTGAACTGAGTACCACCTCCTGGAAATATGAGATATTCACCAGATTTCACAACCCAGTGTTGGTCTTTCTTGTACTCAACTAGCTTTGGATGAGGGACGTTATCGTACCAAATCTGTTTAAACGGAAATATCAAACTCCGTTATCATTGCTTTCATGAGTTGATAAAAGTAAAAACCAGGCACTCAATAGTAACAATCACCACCATTTTCATGAGTGTATAAGATAATTTATAAACTGACAGCGTATATAAATTAAAGCTTGAATACAATCTAACAAACTTAGATAACTTCAACTAAGCTTAAAATAGAATCAATGGAACCTAAACAAAGTAACATTTCATGATAAAATTGAGCAACAACAACAAGACTAGCATTGATCAAATGAGATTGAAACAACAACAAAAAAACAAAAGATCTAGATTCTACAGCCAAAACAAAAACAAACATTTCTAATATCTTACCAAAGAATCAACCTCACCATGTCCCTACTCTTAGGCCAATGAACTGGAACTTTATACCCTTTAGGAAGAGGCAACAAACAATTCAAACTAGTATCAGGACAATGTCTTTCTCTATGTTCCATATGCCTCCTTGATTTCAAAGCTTGAATAGCTTTATAATTATCCAAACATGGTATATAATCAACCGTCACAGGGTTCTTACAAAGCTTCCAATCAATACTCAAAACTTCTTCTTTTTGTGGAGATTCTTCTTCCTTAGAGGGTAGCTTTAGTTCTTCTGAAAGTGTAGTAGAATCTGAATCTAAGTCTAAGGGTGGTTTTGCAATTGGTTGGTGTTGGTGTTGGACATTAGAATAGAAAAGAAGAGGGTTGAAGGTGGTGGTGGTGGTTGTGAGAAGGAAGAAAGTTACAGAGATGAGTAAGATAGAGAGAGTTAGAATGAATGGATATTTCTTTTGCTTGAAGAAGTGATCATCTTCAGCTGGAACTGCCATTTTGAGGGGAGAGAGAGAGAGAGAGAGAGAGAGAGAGAGAGAGAGGTGTTTATAGTAATAAGGAAGAATGGGACATGATGTTATAATGGAACAAGAACAAGATCTATCTATCTCTGAGTCTGAGATGTGGGATTGTCCTTTGAGAGGGATATGTTAATGTACTTTCAACGACTTTGGTAATAAAATTGATGTGAATGCAGTTTAACTCAGTCCTAGGAATAGGAACTAGACGCGTTTTACACTGACACTCGTGTGGGACGGTGGCAGTGTTTTTTTTTTAATAATATTCCACCAAAAAAGAATAACCTTTCGAATCAAATTTCACCGTTCATTTACGATGATCTCATTTAAAATTAGAGTAAGATTTTGTGAGGACTAGCCTAACAAAATTAGTTTTAGAAGAAATCGATCTTATAATTTTGAAAGAAATATACTCAAGGTCTCAAAATCTATATATTACAGTCGTACACATAAATGAAAGACAATCAAACAACGTATTTGTTTGTAACTCCAAAAAATATATATTTCATCTAGAACTACTTGCATTGAAACTTCAGCAATGTTTTGCTCAAAAAACAAAAAGAAAAAAACTGCAATGATATCGTGGTGATACACAAGTTTGTTGATCATTAGAGTTTAGAAAACTCCAACAACAATGTTATTGATGATGAAATAGTAACCGATTAGATTTTAAGCATGTTTTGTGTTTAATAAACTCCTTCTTTAAATTTATTTTTTATAGTCTTAGCCAGTCACCCTCTTCTACTTACCTCATATCAACCCTATATTTAAAGTTGAAGTATAAATTAGAGCATCTTCGATTTTTATTTTCAAGGTGAAAAAAATAAGTTTATCTCCGTTGTGGCCCATGTCTTAAATCTTAGATTTCTGCTCTTTCCCTTACATTTTTTGCTCGCGCCCAGCAGCCATGACGAAAATACCCATGCGTTACTTAAGTAACGCTGCGTGAGTTAACTCACGCAGGTGTTACACCCAGCGTGAGTTAACTCACGCCAGTTTTGAAATTGCAAAATTGGGCTCAATTTCAATTATGTGGTGCTGGGTGGTTAAGCTACTATATTTGGTCCCTTTGACTGTAGTACTATTTTTTTTCTTGTATTTTATGGGCATGTATTCTTCATGGACTATTTGGTGTGTTATTGATATGGGATCCACAGTGAATATGGAACCCAAGTTCGGACAACATTCTAAGTCAAAGTATTGTCTTGAGCTACACACAGTCATGATTTTGTTGGTATGATTCACAACCACAAGTCTTCAGTCATGATTCCCACGAACAGTGAAGCCATTAATGAACAAACCACCCTTAAACTTTTGGAAGATCCCATACATCACACTAAAACGTTGTGATCCACAATTATATATTCACTTTTGCAATTTGAAAACTAGCGTGAGTTAACTCACGCAGCGTTACTTAAGTAACGCATCAGTATTTTCGTCATAGCTGCAGGGCGCGAGCGAAAAATGCAGGGGGAATAGTAGAAATCTAAATCTTAATGGTACAATACCTCGTATCCCTTGCTTATATTATTAATTAGGGAAATGTTAACGAGTACCCCCAGGGCACTCTTTAAGCACCCAAAGTAGTAAGATTTTATGAAAATTTGTGCATTTATTGCATTGAAAATTGAAATCTTTACTTTTTTTAAAGGATAATTTCTTTATTAAAAATGCTTAAAGAGTGTTTCGGGGGCACTCGTTAACAAGACCTTGTTAATTATTATCAATGGACATTAAAGATGTTGATTTTTAATTTACCGGTAAAAACTCTCATTCAGCGATATTTTTAGAATTGTTGAATTGAAAAAAATGTACAACATCTGATCATTATTATAAGCAAAATCCACATTTTAGGTTCATCCAATAAATGATGTACGTATCATTTATTAAATGAATATAAAAAGTGAATTTTTATTTATAATAATAAGCGGAGGGTGGATAGATTAACTTTTTTCACCCAATGAACTACATTTAATTGAGGCAATTAAATACATATACTAAAAATGTAAAAATCAATAAATGCATACAGACTACTATGTGATGTAGGCATGTACAAGAACAGACTCACGGATTATGACTTACTTTGGTGTCCAATCAGACGATAACGTATGTGGCGGTGGAAAACGGTGTATCATAAACAATTTAAGATTGAATAATGTCACGTTCATTAAATAAAAAATTGAACTTTAATAATATTTGTAGTCTTTTTGCTTCTTTTTTTTTGGGGCAAGTGTTTTTGCTTTTTAAATAATAGAATAACAATTTTACCCTTAAAAAATCTTGACGTAATATTTATTTTTTTATTAATTATATCAAACCTCTTTTAGATTTTTTTTCGTTTGTTAAAATATAACTTAAACTAGTCATGTAAGTGTGACTTAGTTGATGGCTATCAGAGATAATTTGTGCATGGCCGGGGTTCAAACCTCATATTTTTCACTTTTCCACACATAATGTGTGTCAATCTAGCAACTAGACTACTTTGACAAAAAAAATTAAATTTGACAATTATTCAAAATTAGAATTTGTATGAGTAAACAGAGTTTTGGGGAAACAAATTTGATATATATTTTATGCCGTCTCTTGATCGAAAAGAAGATGAAAAAAAAAGAAAATAATTTAGTTAACTATTTTTGGGCAAAAATGTTTTTACTCTCGCTAAAGTTATTTAATTGTACAAGATAATTTCTTTAATCTTTTGATTATCATGTTAAAGGTATAAAGTTTATCTCAGTGATAAGGACAATGTGTAATATATGTAAGGTTCGGGTTCATACTCCGACCACCAAAAAAAATTGTATGGAGTTTTCACTCTCTTCTTCAAAATAAAAAAAAAAAATCCAATGTCACTCTCTTCTTGCAAAATCTTCACAACTCTCTCTTCTTAAAAAAAATAAATAAATCTTCATAATTCTTTTCTTATAAAAGAGTTAGGGATCAAAAACTTTATCATCGTTTAAAAGGTCCTATTCTCGTATATGTAAACAAAAATCTACAACATTTGAGGGACTTAGACCACTTCCAACGGAGGTTCATTGCACAATTTCACACCAAATACGACACTTTTATGAATTTGTACCATTGGAGTGTGCTAGCATATCGAGACGGTTCTGTTATGAAGTAACGTTGTGAGCACAATATTGTTGCAATTATTAGAATAAAAATAGTTAAATAAATATGTTAGATTGTTAAGAGTCCCACATCGGATAGGACATGGTCTGACAATGTGTTTATAAGTGGGGGAAATCCTCACCTCACAAGCCGGTTTTGTGATGATGAGTTGGGCCCCAATTTCAACATGGTATCAGAGCCTGGTTAGGTTTCAACAGCACACGACAGAGCTTTCCTCCTTCACTCGCCTCCACTCTACCATCACCATGATCATACCGGAGAAAAATCTCGGGGTTTCAACACCACGCGACAGAGCTTTCCTCCTTCACTTGCCTCCACTCTACCATCACCATGATCATACCCGATTTCCTCCTTCACTCGCCTCCACTCTACCATCACCATGATCATATCCGAGAAAAATCGCAAATAGGTCTGCAAGTACCTCTTTCAAGAGGGTGTTTGCTTTGCCAAGAAGGATTTCAATTTGGCAAAGCATCCGGAAATCGAATCAAGAGAATATGTTAGAGAAACCTTTGCTTGGATGAATTATTATTGGTTTCTCGCCAATGATGTAATTGAGTTTCTCAGAACTTACTTGAATCTTCCTTCTGAGATTGTTCCTGCTACTTTGAAGAAACAAGCTAAGCCACCTAGCAGACCTTTTGGTGGTCCACAGGGTGATTGTCCCTAGGGGTCTACCCATATTTGAAGGGGAGAGGAGATTTGGTGGTGACCGTGATGGGTACCGTGGAGAACCTCGTGGTGAATTTGGAGGAGACAAGGGAGGTGCTTCAGCTGATTAGAGACCCTCATTCGGGGGTCTTGGTGGAAGGCCTGGATTTGGTCGTGGATCTGGTGGTTTTGGGGCTCCACCTAGCTCTGATACCATACCATGTTGAAATTGGGGCCCAACTCATCATCACAAAACCGGCTTGTGAGGTGAGGATTACCCCACTTATAAACACATTGTTAGACCATGTCCTATCCGATGTGGGACTCTTAATACACCCCCTCACGACCAACACTATTGGGCTTGGTTCGTGGACATAAATGGTGGGTGGCCCAATGGATCTTGGAGGAGGCTCTGATACCATCTTAGAAATCGTGGTTAGGTCTAACACAACCCCACAAAACTGGCTTGTGAGGTGAGGATTGCCCTACTTATAAACACCTTGTCAGGTCATGTCCTATCCGATGTGGGACTCTTAACATAGATTGCAATAAATCAAACTAACTATTTTATGTATGTGATTTATTAGTGGTGTTGGTTTGAGACCTTTGAGTATCCTTCTCTCCAAATCTCATATTCAATTTTTCTCGTTGCCAATTTTGATGGATTAATTTAGTTTCTTAATTTTTTTTTTAAAGTATTTGATTAAAATTTGGGGACTCAAAGTGAGTATTTTAGAGTTGTGGGACTCAAAGGTGGGTATTTTAGAAGTAAAAGATAAATGACGAGTATTTAAGAACCACAAAATACTTTTAGTTGAGTTCGGTATTGAAAGTAGAGCTGGCAATTCGGGCTACCCGGCCCGTGTCAGGCTAGCCCATGTCGGGTCCAGGTTTTCTCGGGCTAGACTAAAAAGGCCCAGATGATAAACGGGCTCCAAAATTAATGTCGAAGCTCGACCCTTTGCGGGCAACGGGCTTGTCGAGCCGGCCCGATTAATAAAAACTTTTATTTTTTTTAGTTAAAACAATAACATTTTTTAAAAAAAGAGTCTCGAGTACTTTATAATCTTGCTTCATAACTTTTAGTGGACTATATACTCTTCTAAACTTTCAAAATGATTATTATTTGTTGTAAAATAATGCAGCTTGTGCTAAAAGTATCAAGGACTAATGCTTTTCTAATAACCCTGTTGCAATGAGGGACTAAATTCTAATGTGCTTTATGAATGAAATTGAAAGAGCAGTAAACAAACTAAACGAAATGAAGGTGTCCCCGTGAGCTTAACTCAATTGATAAAGACAATGCATAATATATGCAAGGTCCGAGGTTCGAATCCCTGCCACCACAAAAAAAAATGAAGGTGAATTAATACTACAAAATTAATAGTAATATATTTTAATAAATATTATATTAATGCGGGCTACCCGGAGCCCAGTCGGGCTAGCCCGCCACGGGCTCGGGCTAAACATGCCCGTTTTTAAACGGGCCTAATTTTTTATGTTCAAGCTCGACATTTTTTGGGTTTTCATGGCCCGACCTGTTTTAACAGCTCTAATTGGAAGTGTTTTTAGAGCACCTCTAACTATGTACTTTTTTGTAAGAACGAACAGATCTTTTTCGATTGTTCACCATTAGAGTTTGCAACGGTGGAGTATGTTCCATCAGAAAGCGGCAATTCAAAATCGGTTGTGTTTTATTTTTAATATTTCACATTTTGAATTTGGGAAATGTTAACCGGTACTCCCATGACACTCTTTAAGAACCATTAGTAGTAAGTTTTTATGAAAAATTGTGTAATTGCATTGAAATTTGTAACATTTGACTTTTTTAATGAATATTTTTTAAATTTGGGATCCTTAAAGGGTGTCCTGGAGGTACTCGTTAATACGACCCTTTGAATTTTAGTGACATTGGAGGCAGTGGCGAAGCCCTTCATGGGCTAGGGTGGGCCACGACTCACCCGGAAAAATTAAAAATTAACGACCATAGATTTATTTTGCGAGATTTGATACAATTTTGTGTCGGTTTTAGGTTTTGGAAGATCCAAATTTCCACAAAGTGGTGTAGTGGCCCACCCGAAGAATTTAAATAATTCAATTATAGGTCTATTTTGCGAGACTTTAAACAATTTTTCAACGATTATAGTTTTTCACGGTTTCAAAAGTGGCATACATGTTCTTTGTGATGCTTATACTTGGCATGTTAGTGGAGGCTGATAGACCTTCGAATTTGCATGAGTTTCAAATCTTCCGTATTGTCCTGTCAACTGAAAATTCTCTCTCAATTAACAGTTGTAATGTATAAAAAAAGTTTCATAATTTACAATAGTTGTTTTAATTATTTAAGTTTGCACCCTAACTTTTTAGTCAAACTCCGTCATTTCAACTTCGTACTTAATGCTTATTACAAGTTGAATTTGTGTTTATATATTATGTTTAATTTTAGTGGTCCATCCAAACTTTTTTATTGGTTTAAGAAGAAAAAAAGATAGAAAAATTTGTTAAGGGAGTGCATGATGGAAAATTAACACATAAATATGGTAACACACTGATGCGTAGCAGAAATAAAATTCTCCAAACTTGTAAGAAGCTATGAGAGCAACAACAAATAAATGGTAGAAGTGAAAGCAAATAAAAGACACAAGTGAACACCGATATTTTAACGCGAAAAACCCCTCAATATAAGGGTAAAAACCATGAATCGCCCAGACCAATGAAAAAGCTCCACTATAATCAAATATGGGTACAAGAGAGTCTCAAAAGTGATGCACAAATAGTGGCAACAACTAGCCAAAACAACGAAGCAACAAAACTTACAAATGAGAACAAAAAAGATGAAAAATACTCTAAAAATACCACTTCAATGCGGGACCAAATCCTCTTAGCTAGACCTTGTTTTGAAGATATGAGCGGAAAGATAGACATATGGGTTATGAACATGCTCTCCAAAAACCAGCTTGATTCAACGGTTAACGAATCCGCAATCGTTGTTTTACTGACGCAGACTTAAGAAAAATGAGATTGACTTTCTCTCTTCTTTTTTCTCTTCTGGTGACTACCCTTCTCACAAAAATCATTATCTTCTCAACCTTATATGACATCTCTCTACTTATATAAGTGAGACATATTGTGCTAACATATTTAAGCTTTTCTCCACATAAGAAGGGAGCCTAATATCTAACCGTGCATACCATCATTTTTAATCTTTTCATAAAATCTAAAATTCCAAAAATACTTCTTCATTATAGCTATATTCATTAATTACAAAAGTGATAAATTTATAAAAACTAAATACAAACAAAAAAATTAAACAAAATGTGATAAATTTATAAAAACTAAATACAAACAAAAAAATTAAACAAAAACTAATTAAAATAAAGTGTCGCAACACACTCCATCGAATCCCTCTATTTTCAACATCATCCCAACTTCACTTTACTAAATGCTTTTTCTTTTGTTCCCCCAACCCACTTTGTTTTCACTTGCTAGTACTCCTCTTTATTTACCAAATATAGATAAAGTTTTGACCAAAAATGCAAACAATCAAAAGTGCAGCCCTTTCATTCCTCTTCAATCTCTACGTAACCATTTTTCTCTGCCAAATAACAACAAATTCAGTTTACAAATTATCCCATGGACATAAAGATTTATCGGTAGAGTCTATAAATTGAGAAGAAAAGTTAAATAGTTGAAGGAGTAGGAGGAACATGAAAAATAGAGAAGTAGAGTAGCAAATAATACACTCTTCTTCTCCATACACCATTCCCCTCATTCAACCTTATATTCATCACCACACACACACCAAACTATCTTCCTTTTTCGTTTATCAAAAACCAATTTTTGGTCATCACTCAAACATTTTCAAATCTCAAAATCTAAAACTGATCACAACTTTAAATCCTTTTATACTTTGGTCATCACAAAATTTTAATAAAAAATTTAAGCATAAAATATTAGTAGTGACTACTCCAAATCCTATATTGGTTTGGTCATCACAATATCTTAATTTGAAAAATAATTTTCCAAACAAAAATTCTTATTTGGTTACATCAAATAAGAATTAGTAGTGACTTTGTTTGGAAAATTATTTTTAGTTTAGTCGATCTCAAAGTCGGTGATTACATCAAATTCTTATTTGGTTTTGTTATTGCAAAAGATTTCAAAGTCGGTGGCTACATAATTTATTTTTTGTTTGAACATCACAAAAATTTACAATTGATGACTAATATAAATCGTCTTTTAAATTGGTCATCACAAATTTTAATATCGAATATTCAATTTTAAAATATTTGTTATGACTACTCTTAATCTTCTTTTGGTTTGCTCTTCAAAATCATTTTTAAAAATGAATTTAATAAGCATAAGTTGGTGACTACGCAAATCTTCATTTGGTTTGGTCATTGCATAAATCTCAAACTCGGTGGCAGCGCCAAATCATCTTTTAATTTGGTTATTACAAAAATTTCAATGTCAGTGACTACTTTAAATTTTCTTTTACGCTAAAAACTCATTTCATAACAAAAACCATTTCTTTAAAATCAACCAACATACACATTTTTTTTCTTCTAAAAATTACGTAGCTTTGAATTTTCTATCACATTGGAAGATAGATATAAGAAAGAGATCACTCTTTTCAAGCATAATAATAAACCATATATTTTTTCTCTTACACAAAAAATTTGTGTTTAAAAATTGAACTTTAATTTGAGATAACTATTTTAACGGATTTTATAGGGTGCTAATATTTTCCCTACATATAATGGACTCTCGAACCCAAAAGGATTTTTACAATATTTTTCCTATTTAATAAATTTTGATGACGACTTCGTTATTTTCAATCAACCTTAGAATTTTAGGGGGCAAAAGTATTATATGTATGTATTACTAATAACAACTGGTGTCCTTAACGTATGAGGCCCTAAACGGTTGTCAAACTAGATCATACTCTAGACCACCATTGTGAACGGCTCACACACTCTTCTGAAGATGGATAACGTTTATTCTACTTACAAAATATTCTCTCCCTCTTCCGGAATATATTGATGGGAGGAAATAGGAAGTTTGACTTCAATCAAGGACAAAATAAAAATGGTTAGTACTATTTTCTTAGTTTTTTTTTGACAAAAAAATAGTTAGTATCCAAGGTGTTTATTACAAAATATGTTTCCTTTTAATAAGACATAAACTAATTAATATATGCGTGTCGATGAATAAATATAAATTACAAGAGTATTAAATGAAATCAACCATTCTATTTTAAAATAGTAAGTAACTTTCCTGTTTAATACTCGAAAACCTCGATTTTGCTTGGTTGCAGTAGTGCCATTTTTACGGTAGTAGATGTAACATAAAGTTTATTGAAGATCAAACTTTCAGTACGTTTAATAGTTAAGATAATGTTACATTACAAGTTCATAAGGGAGAAACATACCCTAGTATTGTCGGAAATATTCTTGAATATATGATATATATGAATGTTCACCCATGGGATGCATATAGGCTTTTAGGGCTGGACATTCATCTATCATCAATCCCTCAAAAGCGTTTATGACAATAACACTGATGTATGTTCCCCCATATCAACTTATGTTGCAACATCATCTTAGCTACCATAAAAGGCACTGAAATTTTTACTAAATTGGTTGCATTGATCTTCAATAAGCTCTCTGTTGCAGTGAGCGCCATGAAAATGGAATTGTTACTGCAAATATTCAAAATTGAAGTTTTCTATTACTAAAGAAGAAACAATAATTACTATATTGAAAGAGAGATAGTTAATGTTGATTAATACTAACAAATATAAATTTATTTCATGAAACCGTATATTAATCACATTTGTTGATTATAAAAAGGAAACATATCTAATCTAATGATAAATATACTTGATACTAACTATATTTTGTTGGTTAAAAGAAAATTCCTAAGAAAATAATACTGGTCGTTATTTTCTGTCGTTGACTGGAGTCATAACTCTCCCTTTCTCTAATCAATGCATATGTAGGCTCTGGGAAAGAATCTTAGAATAAAACTCTATTTGGGATATGTGAACCATAAACCTAAAGGTATATATGTCATCTCCTAAAGTGAGGGGCAGTTATTTATAGTGGTGGCTCTGAGTATTGATGGTCCATTTGGCGATTCTTAGTTGCAATAGTTAAGTAGAGACCTTTCAACAAAATGATATATTACATGATCAATGACGTAATGTAACCATTTATTAACAAACTTTTTTAAATAGTTGTTTTTGTTCATCAAAGGATATAAATTTCTCTATAAATAGAGACACTTTGAAGACAAAAAAAACATACAAAAATCAAATTGTTTTGAGTCAATTATCTGTCGAAAATAATACTCCCTCCGTTCCTTTTTAACTGCCACTTTTAGAGAAATTTTTTGTTCCTATTTAACTGTCACTTTCAAAGTTCAATGCAACATTAAATGTTGTTTTACCAATATTACCCTTAGATATTTATTGCGGAGAGAGAAATATATGAAATGAAATATTAAATTAATAAGGTCATTATAGTAAAAGTAAAAACAATTGTATCAAAAACAATAACATTTATTAATTGTCTTGGTTTGAGTAAAATGTCAAAAAATGACAATTAAAAAGGAACGGAGGTAGTACTAATCTTCTTTCTTTTCTCTAGTGCATGAGGAAAATTGACAAAACTTAATTTTGTAAACTAACATTGATCGATACGTTTGGTGTTAATGTGCAAGTCACGTCAAAGATTTCAAAATATCCTAAAAGAGGATTCGCTAGTTGATCTGTCCGGTGAGGATGTATGACAGGCAACACTGGCAGAAAGTACTCTGGTGTGACTTTGATGGTTTCCGGTACATTGGTGATGAGTCTTCACGATGGAACCAAAGGTGCATGCAGGCACGTTGGCACTCCAACACTCAAGTCAGTAATGGAATTGAGAAAGAGTTTGTAGAAAATGTTGTGAAGAGTGAATCATACCTTGAAGGTGAAGCAATGTGACCCTTATATAGGCGCGCATTGGGAATAACCGTCTCCGGGTTTTGCGGCGTATGATCAAGGATAGTTAAAGAACACGTGTAGTGTGATCCTTGCGCAGGGACGTACTCGTATGCGGTGTGGTGCATTAAGGCTGGCGTGTTCCTTTAGACGCGGAGCCTTAAGGCTAGGGATGCCAAAGCGGACCGGCCCGTCCCATTTAGGCCCGCTCAGTCTAAGCCCGCTAAAAACGAGACGAGACGAGCCGAGTCAAATTTAATGACCGAGTCTAAAATCTCACCCCGCCCCGTTTAGTGGCGGACTTGCGAGTTGGCGGGCCGGCCTGCCAAACAAAAAAAATTGATTTTTTTTTTACAACTTAATTGTTACAAAAAAATAAAACTATGTTTCTTTTATCATAAAAATATATAAAAGAATGGGTAGCAAATAAATTTGTGAAAAACAAGATAATTATCAAATTATCGAATTCAACATTATAGTTAATAGCAAAATAAGGCAAATGTGCAACATAAAACAATTCATAAAATAAATCCAACAACCAAATAAAATTCAAAAGGATAAAATAAGTCTCAAAATAAATAAACTCAACAACCAAGATAAATCCAAAAGCACAAAATAAGTCCCAAAATAAATCCAAGAACAAAAATAAATCCAAAAGCATAAAATAAGTCTCAAAATAATCGCAACAGCAATATAATTCTTCTACTAAGTCAATCAACTCCAAGTCAATCATCAACTAAGTTATGAATATATGGTGCTCCTCCTCCTCCTGTTGTCGTCATAACATAATTTTTTCCAACGAGTTAAGCAGGCCGGCCCGCCCCGCCCCGTTTTTCAACGAGGCGAGTCGACTATAAAAAGCGAGTTCAAAGCTTCGACTCAGCCCGCCAAAAATAGCGAGCCAAACGGGCCGGCCCGTCGGGTCAAGCCTGTTTTGCCACCCCTACTTAAGGCGGTGTAAATAAGGCCACATGTTAACGTGAGATTGATTTTCTGACCGGTCCAGAACATTAGTATACCCATTTGTATCCAATTGGTATAAACGGATGGGGGCAAATCGAACCTAATGGTTAGAGTGTCCCACACACACTTTAGAATTTATGTGCACTCTTCATCTTCATCATCTTCTTTAAGCACATTTCTGTTGGTAATGCAAGAACAATAATATGCAGGGAACATGTGATTCGAACCTTAGAATCCTCATTTCTCTACGTTTAAAATGTAACCATACCCAATACTGTTTTTTTCTAGCCCAAAGTCCAAATAACTTAAATATTCAGATTTATTAAATATTATTAATTAATTTAAAACATTATGGTGGTCAATGGTGGTCAACCAACTGTCGTCGGCGTTGACCACGATGGTTCTCCGACAGTACAACGGTGACACACGGTAGTGGTATGACCAAAATTATGGCGGCTGGTGGTCCTCTGATGACTCACGGTGGTCGCCGTTGGAACTCGGCGTTGACTGGCGGAGCTTCGACGTTGACAACCATCTATAATAAAATGATATTAAATTAATAATATTTAAATATTAAAAAATTATTTTTTTCTGCCAGTTTTTATTTTTGTTTCTTTTTTTTTTTATAATTAAAAGATATTTGTACAACTATTTAATGACAACTTTTGTGACAACCTTCTTTTCCTCTATTTTTATTGGTCAAAAATAGTAGATAGAAAAAGAAAGAGAGAGTAAGAACATAATTTGAGTATGAGAAAGAAAATTGTCACAAAATAGTTGTACGAATATCATTTCTTTCTTATTTACGGGTATTGGCTAGTTTATGTTACTTTTTGCTCAACTCTTGCTGTATTTTTCGGTTGTCTTAGATGGTACATCTTGTGCCGTCTAGATAGTCAGTGGTTTCGTGTTAATATATCATTTTGATTTCTTAAAAAAAAAAAAAAAATCATTTCTTTTTTACTTTTATGGTTGACGATAAAATATACAATTTTAAGCTAAAGTAAGAGAAAGAGTATACAATGGTTGGCAGCGCCCTTATGTAAGTTATGTTAATTGACCTTAGAAGTTAGAACTTCTTGTGCTTTGATTGTTCTGTCTAATATTTTTTTTTTGCCTCCTTAAAAAAATGCCAGTTTGTTCAGAAAGATTCATCACATGGTATGATACTAATCAATTGAAAGATGTTTTTTCTTATATGTTACTATGGATATTTTTTTCCTATAGTCTAAGTTGTGCTCATATTATGCTATTATAACTTAATCATTCAAATTCTAAAAATAGAACATTTTATTCTTCTTTTCTTTTGAAGGCATGTTCATGCAAATGAAGATCCTAGGAACTTGTTGGAATGTCACAAACAATATCATTGTCCTTATCAATACCCCCGTTGGCTGCAACAATATCACTAGTCCTGAGTCTAGCTTGTCCCGATTAAAATACTCCGGATGATCCTAATCAAAATGCCTCAGATCCTCCAGATAAAAATGCTTCTCATTCTCTTCCTCCCTATCAAAGAAGAATCAAGTACCTACATTTGCTACAGTTATTATTGGTGGAGTCCTGTTTCTTGTTATTTCAAGCATCGGTACATATCTTTGTAAAACCAACAAGTTAGCTATTGTTAAACCTTCGGATGACTGGAATAAGGGGACAACTTCAGAAGGCACTTGTCACTGGTAAATCTAACCATCTCCTTTCCTATAAACTAATGATACACTTTCAAACCGTAGGATTTAGATCTTCCGATGTGTTTGAATAGAGTAAATCAACATGTAAGGGTCATTCATTTTAGTCCTTGAAGCTTATGAAATTGTAACGTAGTCCCTTAATTAGAACGTCAGTCAATTTATTCCTTTACCACAAATTTTAAATGTTTTAGGTTTGTTTTGTTGCGAGCAGAGGCTATTCAATTCAGTCTATTGGCCATTCATTGATTTTGATGACTGTCAAGTAGATAGATTTTTTGATGGGGGGTTAAATTGGTTGTTGTTCTTTCATCTAAGGGATAATTTACTATTTGTAACCTTGAGGGACTAAGTTGCTCGACGCTCATAATTTTGACGGCCGAAACACCCATTTACTAGTTTGAGTAATAAGACATGGTCTTGTTTGACAAAAAAGGATACAATTTTTAGTTTTTACACACTAACAATATATGGTTTTTATTGATCGCAACTTTATAGTTAAAAAGAATGTTTCTTTCTGTCTTCAATAAAGACCATAGAGCATAAGATGATAAAAAATTCATATTTAGCCAATGAATCTTGAACCATGAGAAAGAATAGGAGCTTATTATCATTTGTGTTTTGGTCATTCAATTGAATATACAATCCTATGTCTTTCAGCTATATTCCTAATGTTCGTATGCAAATTTTCATTGTGCATGCGTGACAGAAATTTTAACTTTCAGGTGTGCCAATCCTATGTCATTTTAGTCCTTATGTATTCCGTGTTAGAGGGACTAGTTCAAACATAAACACATATTTTAGGGCCTAGAATAACACAACTAAAGCAAATAGTAATATACTTTCAAGGATTTAAAACAAAAAATAAAAAAAATACAGGATCTAAAACAAAAAAGTGGTAAATTTGCGAGTACCAAAAACATATTTAATTTTTTTTTTATCGTGCCTTTTGTTTGTAAGTTGATAAAATTTTTATGTATTAGTTTGATCATGTTTGAAATTCAAGTAAAAGAAGTTGAGCACTTGAACCGGGGACCAAAACTTTTAGAATTGCAATGGGAATGACTTACTATGCATGAACTGGACCCTCTGTAGCCCTTTTCTACCTGAGTTCTTCTTCTGTTCACCTAACCGATGACCACCGCAAAAACCTCAGAAGTTTCTCCAAGGAAATACATTCATATGAAAAGATACCTGATTGTAGACAAGACATTGACATGATGCAATCCATAAGTACATCAAATAATGTTTATAGCTTTGGCGTTTTGTTATTCGAGATAGTTATCAGTCAAATAATGCCTTTTTCGGTCGATAATGCATGTCAATGAAATGGTGGATCCAGTTCTAGCATCTTACCAATAAGATCAAAAGGAACAAATTGCTCAATTGTTACGAGTTTGTGTCCATCCGAATTCGGAGAAGAGACCGAGCATGAGTGGAGTCAGTGAGAGATAACGAAAACGTCACCGGCTGAATTTGCAGTTCCAAAACTTTCTCCATTTTAGTGGCCGCGATTGAAATTTCTTATGCAACATGTTGAAATCAATTAACGAGTCATCATAATTTCTTTTTACACGGAGAATCATATTGTAGTCAGTAACTAAGAGTATGAGAATTGAGAGGTTTTAGTATTGTCAAGACTTTTGATTTAGTTTAAGGTGCAAAAAAGTTGTCATTTCATGTATCTATTGTAAGATGGTTGGTCTAAAAAAAACATTTTATATGAGTGAGATCAGAAAATGTATAGTGAAGTTCTTTTGGGGCGTTTTGTTTTTTCTGGGAGCATCCATGTCATGAAATAGAGACTAATTCCTCAAAATACTGAGATCTACTAAGTACTATGTTTAGAGTTCTTTATTTGAGACCAACACTAAAGAAATGGTCATAGTACGATTTTTTTTTGGTAAAATATGTGAAGAGAAGAGAATATTGGAGTTCATTTACGTGACAAAGTCACAAGGGAATATGTGCAAAGAATAAAGGTTTTAAGTCAACATTATGTCCATCTTTAATTTGTTTCGCAATACTAAAATTGCACTTTAGCCTTGGAAAATTTTGATGATAGTTAGGACTAAATTAAGTTGACTGTGGAAAGTGATCACCCAAACACTTTCATTTTCTACGATTCATTGAAGAAAAAACAATAATCTAACTTTTGAATTATATTCAAAATAAATTTTGTAACAACTAAATTCATTAGAGAGAATGAGATCAACACCCTTTTACACTTAAGAGTATTAGCGCAGCAAAGGTTTCTTGTTGTGCAAGCAATCTGAAATTAGGGTTTCTAATGGAGAAGATGAAGTTGGTTATGGTGGTTAGAGGTTGTTATAGATTGATGAAAGAGAGAACTAGTATTGAAAAGTTGTTGTTCTCATTAGATTGTGAAATTGAGTTACAAGCAAGTATTTATACTGGATGACTTAGAGAGTAAGTCTCTTGTAACTTCCTAATAAGCTTATCCAAACAAAACAAACTAAATTCTTAAGCATTTAATAATCATGATTATGGATGAAAACACACAAACTAATAAAGAGCACATGGATTGAGATGATAAAAGATCTTTTTTAGTTTAATTAGAAGTTTTGAGTTGGAATCAAATCCTAAAGATGCAAAAGTGTTAAATCTTTTGAGAGAGAACCTTATCACATATAGTGATGCTACCTGACTAGAAGGATTTGTGTTGTGCGCAAAGAAATCCGATTTTACACAAAAAAAAATATAAGCACCCTTTTAAATGTAAATGGAGCTGAAGAAAAAAACTAAACCACTGGACAAAAAAAAAATCACGGCTTAGCAAAAATAACTAGTAAACAACCGTGACTAACTACCACACTAAAAAAAACCAAGTGACTGTCTAAGAATTGAAAGGCTAATTGACAATTAACAAATATAAATATAGTTAACATGTTATTCTTATTAAAAAAGTACAATTAACATGGATTCGAAACACAAGTTAAATAAAGCTACAAGATGATAATATTTTTTTAGAAAATCACTTCTGTAATGTTAAAAACATAGTTGATAGTAATCATGCCATTTATATTAAAATTAAAACAATCGTCTATAAATAACAACCGCATATTTTCAGTTAAAAAGAGTCGCTTCAAAAAATCATATTATTTTTCTAAAAAATAATATTGTCGCTTCCACTTTTTTTAAAGAAGTGGGAGAGGCTAAATTTTTTTGAAAAGAATTTGACATCAATAATATTTTTCAAGTTTAGAATTGAAACTGACATGTCATCATTTTAACCCGACACATTAACAATTAATCGATCAAATATAAATGAAAATTAACCTAATGACTAATTTGTTACCGCATAAAAATGTAAGAAACTCATTCTATTATTATTATTTTGTAAGAAACTAATCTGGATTGATGAAAAACTATGAAGATCAAAATAGATATTTAGTGATAAATTTATTAAATTATGTAAATGTAGGAAGTTTCTTTTTTTTAGACAATAAATGTAGGAAGTTGTCACTCGACTCACTCCATTTTCCACAATTCCACTCACCAACCATATAACGACGAGTTTTTGGTGATGGAATGAGCAACAAAATCCTTTGATTCACGTGGGGCCTACTCTAACAGTATTCTCACTAGGCAATGCTATTCTGCACTTTTTGTTTTTGGAGAATGTTTATGGTAAGATTTTGCCATAGTCACGTGGTCAAAAACAAATATGATGCGTGGAGGAAATGTAAAGGAAACTTTTTATAGCACCAAATGACCAAAATGCACTCTTCAAAAAAAAAAAAAAGACCAAAATGCAAAACATGTAGAAACAAACAAAGTAGTAACAAATATATATTGTTTAATTCGAAATTGAACCATTGAACTTATTCTTGTGTGACAACTTATCAAGAGGGAAGTTAAGGGAAATAAGTTGATTAAACTAAATGTATGACTATGTTACGAGTTTCAACAAGTTCAAAGGTTGAAGAAGAGAAGAATGGAGGAAAGTAAATTGGAGAAAACTTCTAATTTATTTCAAAAGAGTCTCCAACATGTGCCCACATGCAAAAATTATTAAAAATCATACACATAAGTGAAGGTGTTGAAATTTAAAGCTCAACAACGATTTAACAATTTTAAATAAATTTTTTATCTGTTGAATTAATACTCGTGTATTCTTTGTTATTAATTCTATTAGTGAGGTATTTATCTTAATTAAGACACCAAGTCAAGTATTTCTCTTGTGAGTCAAGTATTGTTTTTCCACAATTCCACTAACCACCATAACGAATTCACTTGGTGAGCGAAGGATCAACAAAATCGTTTGATTCACGTGGGACCTACTCTCTAACAGCCAAGAGCAAAATCTCACTAAGCAATACTATTCTTACCCAAAACACTATTCTCTAATTAAATCAAAGCCGTTAAAAATCACACGTGGAACAATCCTACCTCATAGCATTGATCAATCACTTAACCTCACACGTAACTTTATCAATTCCACTACCTCCTTCACCGTGCGCTTCTTGCTTGCATATTTGGCGGGTACACACTACACTATAATACAACAACAACAACAACTAATTCACACTTTTCTACTTTCTTTCTTTCAACTTTCTCTGCAAGCAATTCTCTTCACCTTATAACAATACATTTAAATTTCACTTTTACAATTTCAAAATCTCCATAGTTTCTAGAAACCAACAATGTTTTACTCACATCAGCTTCTTGCTAGAAAAGCACCTCTCGGTCAAATTTGGTACCAACATTTCATCTTCATTTCATTTGCATTTCAGTTTCGTTACATTACATGCATTTTAATCACTCTGTTTCGATTTCGTTTTTGAACTTTTGCGTTTTCTTCAATGTTACTAAAATGAGAATCGGAATCGCTTTTTTGGTTGAAGGATGGCGGCAACAATGCACGCCAAGATCAACAGAAAGAAGTTGAATAAGCTCAATATCATCAAAATCTGGTAACTATAATCGATTATTTACATTCTTCTTCTGATTTAACCGAAATCGTTCTTACGGTGTCGTTTTTTGCTTGTTCACAGTGAAGAAATTCTGAATCCAGCGATTCCCATGGCTCTCAGACTTTCTGGCATTCTCATGGGTAAACTCTCATACTTCTTTCTTTTCTTTTTCACTTCTTTGCGATTCTTTATAATCGATTCTTTGTTTTTTTCAGGAGGTGTTGTCATTGTGTATGAACGAAAAGTGAAGCTACTCTATGGTAAATTTCATCAGATTTTAATTTTTAATCATTAATTAATCAAATGTTTAATATGATGAAATTCTGTTTCAGTAATCGAAAATTTTGAACAACATTTTTGAATTCTTGCTTTTTATTTTTATTTTTTTAATTTTATCTTTTTTTCTTGCAGATGATGTTTCACGACTTCTGGTATAAAATTCAAATTCAACTTCCACATTTTTTGTTATTTATGTTTTTTTTTTTCAATTGATTCAAATTTTGCTTTAAATTTGAATTTGTAAGGTTGAGATTAATGAAGCATGGAAGGTTAAGAGTGTTCCAGATCATACAGTGCTTCCTAAAGGAAAATCTCAAGCTAAGTGAGTCACATTTTCTTTAATTTGTTATTTTCTTTACATGTTTATGGTTTTGAACTTGGGATAAAATTAAATAAGTTAAGCAGAATAGGAACTTGTTTAATGGTATGAAACTTTGGATAGTGAGAATAGGAATTTATTTGTGATTTGAAACTTTGGATATAGTTAAATAAGTTACTAAAACATGAAATTTGTCACACGAACGATTTGTCACTGCCAAAGAATAAAGAAAAGAATGAGTGTGATTATCACGAGAACAATTTGGGTCATTATAGTCTTCTCATTCGAATGAATTCTTCTGTCAAACCCTTGATCATTAGCATATATGAATGAAAGTTTAGATATCCTAATTGAACTATTGATCAAGTTTTTGACTCCCCTCCCCTGTATCTGATTGGTATTATGGCTACAGCTTGATTTGTCTTTTCCCTATATTTACAAACTTAGGATTGTTTTTCCTTATTTGATTATAATGTCATCAGTAAGTTCCACTCTCTGATATAGAAAATTCATTAGGCTTGTCTGCAGCTTGATGGTTTGAAATTTGGGCCTTTAAGTTATTACCAAGTTAGTCACATTTACATTTTCTTTTTCTGAATTTGATTTCCCTTTGCTATGTGTTTAACTTTTTGACAGGAGAGCGGCAATCACTTTGCCGGGTAAAGAACAGATGACTCTGGAAGAATTGGAACTGTCCCATCAGTCCAATGCAACCACTACATTTAATCGTACTGCTTATTTTTCCATGGTATGTAATGCATTGTACAGATTATGTATGTAGCATTGAAATCATGTTTTTCAATTAATCATGTTGAGCATGTGGAACCTAGAAATTTATACCACTAGTAATCTACTAATGGAAGTTTTGCTTATATAGAAACCGTAATCAATTTATAATCTAGTGATTACTTGCTATCAAAGAAACAAGTTTATTTCAGGATGATCAAATGTTTAATTGTGTTGATCATAATTTACTTAGTTACCTTACCATAGACAAATTTAAGGCATTGATGGCTTATATAAAAGTATTTGGGGTCTGATCAACAAAACTGAAAACTATGAAAATCCTTGCAGACTAATTCTGCTTTCCTGTTTTATTGTTTTCTGTGCTTTTCTATACTAACACTGTTTGAATTTGAATTATCTATGTTTTCCTATTGTTGCAGAGACTTGATACTTTGGATGAACCATTCCTTGGTAATGGAGGAAATGTGGAGGAAGATCCATCGGTGCATCACCATCAAGGTTTTCATCTTTGAATTTGCTAAACATTTACATGTTTGCATTATGTCTGATTGTTCCTATGCTGACTCTTTTACATTGTCAGCTGCTCCCGAGAATATTACCCTATTTGAACCTTTCCAAGCTGATGCGGTTCCTTACAATCGGTTTGAGAGGTTTTTTGCTTCCACCATCCTTTTGTATAATTATGTTATTCTTTCTAGTAGTATTTTTTACTTCATTTACACATTTTAATTTTAAGCTTTATGCGAAGTATATCAGATTTTAGATGCAGTTGTAAATATTTTCATGTGCCCTGCTAGCAGGACCAATGCACCATCTATCCTGTTAGCTCATTCTCAAATCTTGAGAAAATGATTTATTATTATTATCTTCATCATTTACCTGTTTGTCTTTGTGAATGCTGTGACAGGTTTGATATCGAAGGAGATGACGAAACACAAGCAAATGTACCTTCAGGGGATTATGCTCAATTTCCAATACCCTCCCCCCCTCCACCAGATGAACCAAAGATAGGTGAGTAGCACATCAATCACTTGACTGCTTGTAAACACCAAGATTTTCAATAAAGCTTTTTAATAAACCTACTTGTACTAATTTCACCTCAATTGCAGTTCATGTAACTTAAGCCATATTTTGATTATTTTCCATATGATGTGCTCTACTTGAAAGTGTCTGGCAATTGAAAATATATCTACTATTAGTGTTGAGTTAAAAGGGATCAAATTTGTCAGGCACTCATACCTACTAAAAGTTTGAATCAATTCAAATGTATCCATTTTCATTTTAGTCTGTTTAAGCCAGTTTGGCATTTTTTTGCAATACATAAAACTACAATATCTAGCAACCTAGTTGTGGGCTGTCAAAAGCAGAAGTAAAAGTGTAAATAGTGTTGAATTTGTGTTGGACTGGGTGTTTACACAAGAGTTAAGTACGTTGGGTTTGTTATTGTGTTTTGACTTAAAATGCATTGATTCTTGTCTTTTAATAAAATGGGAAGCATATTTAAGCTCGTAGGATTCCCTTTCTACATGAACTTAAGTTTTAGAGCCAAGTCCGAGGAACATAGTGATCTAAAGTTTGTTTTCATGCATATATTTTTCATCTGTCACTGATATAACTATTCTGCAGATGATTTAGTTGAAGACCAACACCCTGAGCACCCGATCATTCAGGAATATAATGACAACATGAATGCTAGAGAGGTACTATAATCATTTATCTATTCAAAGAACATTACAATGTTGTGAAAGCAAAATGACCAACTGCATAAGTGCAATGCAACAGGAACCTCAAAGGCGAGGGCCAGCTAAACGGAAAAGAGGAAAACCAATACAAATGGACTATGAGCAAACCATGATCCCTGGTCCTAATTACCAAAACTGGCTTAAAAACCCTGCTGATTTAGTCTCAAGAAGAGGAGGAATGGAAAAGGTTTTCAATTGCTATTCACTATGCATCTAGAAATCCTCTGCCTAAGATTTAGACAACTATATACTTACGCAGTGTAATACCGTTCTTTCAGTTGTGGCAGCAACATGATATCATGTCTTCGACTAAGATAGCTAACCTCATGGAGGTGCCACCTGTTGCTCTAAATGGTGGCTTATTGTCAAGTGTAAACAAAGATATATATTATCCAGCACCTCTTCTTGACTTATGGATTAAGAGCACTCAACCACCACATAATTCACCTTCAGGTCTATATAGAGTTTCTCTCTCTCTTTTTGTGAAACTACTCAAATTTGACGTTAAAAGGGTTAAGCAGAAGGTAACAAAGATCAAAATTCTATGCAGTTGGAATTTCATCAGACCATCCTCCAGAACCATCATCAACATCACCTCCAGGAGTACATAATAATGACTTCGAAAGATATGTTAGTCTCCTACATCCATCTTTTGGTTTTCTTTTCCATATTTTAGAAGTATAAAACTTCATTCCTGATAAATCTACAAATGTGAAGGGTTTTGAAGAATTTGATGGTAGGTTAGACAACCTATTTAATGCTCCGAAAGAGCAGGTGCTGCCGGTAGACAAGGAGCTGCCAGAGAACATGCCAATTCATCAAGATACTCCTCCTATCTTATCAGATAAATCTGGTATGTTTCATCATTACTTGGTTATCATTCATATTTCTAAATTAGTTGTTACAGAGTATACCAATAATAACTAACAAATTGTGATGCATTCGTTCCTTCAGACGTATTTCCAGGAGGAGGAGACAACACATATTCCATAGGTACAGCATCTGATCATGGTCCTTCCTCACATTCAGACTTGGAAACAGGAAGGTAATACAATAATTTAAATTTGCCACTTACAGAATCCAGTTAAATGACCATACCATATATTGATAACTGACTTATCAAATTGCGATGAAACTTCTGGTCTTGTTAAAAAAGTTTGTTGATGATTGATGCTTGAAAACTATTAATATTAACAGATTAACAAAGAAAAAGCGTTTATCATCTAGAAACAGCAATGGAGGGTTTCATACAGTACCTGAGAATGAAAAAATGATTTATGCAGATTTCAATCCTAGGTCACCAGACATGGTTCCAACACCTGATCAAGGTACATCACTTGTTAATGCTTCTATACTAGTATTGATATTCTTTATCCACTTAACACATATCTGAGCCTTGTAAGTTCCTTTTCAGTACTTCTTGTGGAGACAGGTCCCACGCAAACACAAGGAAATCCCAATCATCCTAGTGACAAGATAACCGAATCAATCCATGCGTATGAATCTTTTATTAACCTACATTATAGATGATATTTTTGGTAACATTAAAGCTTATTTATTGATTTTAAATGTTACAGTCAGATGAAAGCACATTTTGACACTCTTGGAGCTCCTCAATTTGAGTCTCTAGATGTCATAGCTTCTGGAATGACCAGAAAATCAGCAGCTCTACTTTTCTATCAAACCTGTGGTATTACTGCTCATAATCCTCTAACTTTCCAGTTATATTAATATTTTACTGCTGATTTATCAAAAGATCATTCCCAAGTTTCAATATATGTGTTTTAACTTTGATGTGCATAGTCCTTGCGACCCGCGATGTCCTTAGAGTTGAGCAGAAGGAGCCTTATGGGGAGATTCTTATCTCCAGAGGACCAAAGATGTGATTAAGGTCTGGTTTCCTCCCCAATTATGCATGTTTCTTCTAATTTTATTCTCTTCATTGATGTATTGAACGGATATATAGAGCAATGCTAACTACTTGTTATCTTTAACAGCAGGTGGATGTTGATGTTTAACTTAGGAAAACGACAGAGATTCCTCCATACAATCCGAAAAATTGCACCTAATGTGTGCAGTTACACCTTTAATATCAGAAAATTTAATCTCAGACCCTTAATCAATGTTACAGAAGGTGCTATTTATCCGAAGGAGTTGCAACTACATTAGCACCAACACTTATGTAAAACCATTTTACGAGGCTTCAGAAGGAACCAATCATAGTGTTCTAAGTATGGACAAATTTCAAAGCCTTGAATATTGTAAAAAAGTTAATAAAGAGTGAAACCATCTTGAAACTGAAGATCAATAGTTACCATAAAGTTGAAATACAACAAAATTCTCTCTAATATAAAGTCACCATCCTAAGGATGAACCAGAGTTGTTTGGTTGATGACTATGTGCTGGGTTGGAACTTCTCAGAAGAACCAAAGTGTGTACTAGAGATAACTCATGGCATGCAATAAAGTCATGAATATCATCAACACTTGGTGTGTTTGGAAATTAGAATGGAAGGCCATCTTGAAGGAAGCTTCAAATTTGTGCAGTGAATCACTTGACTAATTTCAAAACGTCGCCAACAAGATGTAAAGAACCAGTTACAAGGACCTGATGCATTAACAAGACAATTTTGCATGTTAGATCAATATACTCGATAGGGATATATAATTCAGATAAGGAATGTTAATTATTACAAAATTGTTTTGCAAGAAACACATGAACACGCATATGTCTTAACTTTAAGGAAAGAAAAAGCGGTTAACTTCAATTTTGACAAAAAGAAAAGGAGGTAATGGTGAATGAAATACATGAACGAACACATATATGAACACATGCACGCGCATATGAACACCCCTTTTCAACACTCTTTAACACCCATTCTTTTATTGGGTGGAATCCACATGTGTCCCACAACTTTATGTGGGACACATTTTCAAAGTGTAGGACCAACATTGATTTTACCCAATCAAAGAATGAGTGTTGAAAAGAGTGTTCTTAACACTGCTCTCATAACATTATGTTTACTTTTCGTGAAAGATGTTTCGTAAGAATGAGCATTTCTCAATTCAGATTGACAAAGAACAACCAATTTTAAGTCAAGATGTATATACTTTCTAGAGCAATATAGAGTAGTGTCATTAACCCACATTCTAACACTCTTTTCAACATTTATTCCAGTATTCGTTGAAATTCATACAGGTCCTACTACTTTTAAAATGGGTTACACAATACCGAACAATTGACCCACGTGAAATTCAGCTAAAAATAGTGTTGAAAAGAGAGTGCATAGTTAGCACTTCTCATGCAGACAATGTTGAGATAGATGGTAAGAAACATGCAGACAATGTGTATTAAGTGCACATTACAGCAAACTGAAATTTATTTTATCATTATATTATCTTGTGATGTGAAATCAGATATTTGCAAATCTTTGGTGTAATTTATGTTACCTGAAAACGTACTGACTGATTTTGTTGACTTCTGTCCCTAAGCCATTTGATTGCTACTGGCAATGACGAAAACACGGCGCTGTGTTCACAATTACTGGCACTCATTTCCATATCATCTTTTAGTTCTTCAGAAACAATGTCAGTAATTTTACCTGCTAAGGCCAGGGATCAGCAAGTAAGGTCATAAAATAATCACAAATATGGTTCTAATTCCATTCCATGGCCACAAAATAATTGCACATAATCAAATTAGAAGTTGGAGTTCTGAAAAGGCAATTCGCATGTCATGAATGAAAATACCTTTGTTGCCTTGCATGAGATTTTCCCACACTCTTTGAAGAGCGATCTGCCACGACAGATCAACTTGAGAATCGGTCGTTGTTGTTGATGCTTGAGATCCAACTTTGTTATACACAGATAAACTTGGTACAAAGAGCGCCTTCTTGAAATAAACTCCTACAATTTCAATTTAATTTTTCTTTATTTCATGCGCAAAAAAAAAAACTTTCTTTTGAAGATTTGTCAATAAAAAATAGTTTGCCTTACACTTTCCTCCCGGTAAACAAAAAATAATCACATAGTTAATATAGGGAAAAGCCACTTTATCTCCAAAACCATGATTGGATTAAATCATTATTGATAATCGTGTCCTAGCGAAATCTAGAGAGTACTGACCATGATCAGCACATGTTTCCATCAGGCGAGGAAGAAGCAGCTGAGGATCTCGTACAGTCAAACAGTTGAACAGCAATATCTGCAAGTCATTCATTGACTTTAACTCAAATTTCAATTAAAATATGAATCATTAAAAGAAGTAGCAGTTCTGTTCTTGTCTCACATGTTTATATTATTTTAGCCAGAAAGTAAAAGTGTAATTATGTACTCTACCGGAGTGGATTTTCTCTGCACTCCTCTTTCTCCATGTTGCATCTTTACAACATCATGTGAGGATTTAGGATTATCAAGTTGTCGATGAAACAGTGTTTGGTTCGGACTGCTATCTTTGATGGCAAGAGAAAACCACTTCGCGCATACTTCCATACTTTCAGGACTATGAGCTCCATCTAAAAAGAAAACAAGTTCATTTGACTGTTCACTCTTGAAGTCCGTATCAGCAACAATCTGAGCCCTTCCTTGCAAACTTGCACTTGTTAACCCTTTTATGAACTGTTCTGGTAAAGTCTCCTTCATGCGGGTAGACGAACGACTTCAGCAAAAAAAGCTTAAAAGAGGCGAAAAAATAACTACTTTTAGAACTTACAGTTCGTTCCGAGTATGTGTCTCCAAGATGCCCTGTCCTTTTCAGCCATGTAGAGCACAGTGCAATGGCAAGACCAGCATTTAAATATTGATGCTCACCTTCGAGACCAAGTGTTAAACCGTTTAGCAATTTGGCATCTAACGGGGGTACAACTTGAAGAGGTACCTGGAGTTTGCAAAACTTTCTTAGCTGATTGAACTACTAATCCTAATCAAGCAAAGTGCGAAACTATACTCTTTTGCTTGATATTTATATGTCAATATTATAGATTACGCCAAGTGATGATTTATTCATATTTATTCCAAAAGAAGTAGAAATGATCATGATATGATAGAACATACATTTAATTGAGAAGCCTTCTCTTCAAGGACATGCATTGCTTCTTCGGGTTGTGGCACTGTAAAAGCAGGAATTCGATCCTAGAAACAAATGAACAAATAAATACAGGGAATTTATCAGGAAGAAAGTACACATTGTTGATAGTCATCAAAAATAACTTCCATTCTTGAAAATAAGAAGAAAAAATGTATTCTACATCAAAAAGTTACCTTGAAGATACCAGCCTTTTCACCAGCAATTTCCCCAAGAGTATTTCCTATCAATTGCTGAACAAATTAGTGGCATAGAAACATCCGCATTCAACCATATTTTGATACTTCGTGTATATCATACCAATTTTTAAAACATATTTTTGTAGCTATAAGCATGCATTAAATTAGTGATTACCTAGATTCAAATATAAAAAACTAACCAAGAATCTCCATGTGGTCATACCCTAGGGAAGTTATTCCACACACAATAGGTGCCTGAACCTGAAATACAAAGAAATGTACATGAGCCTGTTCACCAAGATATTAACTTCTAAGAAAACTAGTACAAATACCAAGATTCAAAATTCATGATGTAGTCATGTAATGTTAAGATTTCTGCTGAAATAAAAACTAAACTATACATACCACATTTGTTGCATCGTATTTTCCACCTAATCCAACCTCCATGATAGCAACATCTACCTGCACAAAAATCAAAAATAAATATTCGTTAATAACACCAAACACAAAATAAGTATATCTGCCAAACAAGGTTACATAGAAACTCAAAGCACACGGATCAAACCTGCTCAGCTGCAAATATCTTGAAGGCGAGTAAAGCGAGGAAACGAAAATAGTTAGGCATTGGAATATTATCATCAGTTTTTTCCTGTGCACCATTGAAATGATAAAACCATGTTTCAGATAAGATTTGAATTGACAGAGCCTAAATAACAATTACCTCAAATTCAAAACACATAACCTTTTTACTCATTTTCTCAATTAATTAACCCTGGACTCCTTTCTGTCATATGTATGGAAACATACCTTTAGTCTATCATAACACCACCAGAAGTATGCTAAAAATTTCTCTTGACAGATTTCTATGCTGCAGAAACAACAAAAGTAAGGGACAATATAATGTATTTTCCTTGGTCCACAAAATAAGGAAAAAGACAAATGTATTAACAAATTATCAGAATTCATAAATTTTATTAGCATGCACCTCTGACAAAGCTTATGACAGCACATGATACATTTCAAGAATTCAATTCAACAATTAAAATAGAAAATGAATTCAATATGGCCACACAAAAACACACAAGCATACCAATGCATAAGAAAAAGCAATAAAATCAACAAATGATTCTGATGCACTCACCCATTTAAACGAAATCTTTCTCGGATATCAATAAGATGAGGAGATGTAAAAAGGCCAGTATGGAAACCGCAGTTGCGTAATATAGATTCTGTGAAGGTGCATGTAGATCCCTATGGCACCACGATTCAAAATAACAATATACATCATTACAATTTGCATATAGTTAGGAATTAAAATATTAAACACAGAATTATAAAAGACAAACTAAGGTACGGTGCTAAAGACATTGTTCCTATTGTTTTCTACAAAAAAAATTAGTATACCTGTCACCAACAATTTTAAAAGAGAGTTTAAAACTGACTCTTAGAATACAATTGCCGCTTTTATGAGAAGTACAACAAGAACAGTACTTATGGTATTGCATCTAAGTTTTGTCCAATTATAAATCCACAACTAAATTTTCTCTAACTATAAGAAGCCATAAACTACAAGCCACACATCAATAATTGCAAAAACCAAATTGAACTTCTCATGATGGCTTCAGTTCCAAGCAATCAGTTAGCCACAAAAGTAAATAAGAAATTACCTTCCCTTTGGTACCAGCCACATGGATAATCTTCATATTTGAAATCTGCTCCTCCAAATCCAGCATCTATAAAATTACATTTTATTATTAACAACTAACATCCTAACAAAGTCACCAAATACTCAAAACCCAATAAACCAATTCACCTAGGTAGCACAAACAGAGTGGGCATGTCTGGTGTCCAACACATGTCGGTGTTTGACAACGATACTACACTCACATATGTGGTTATATATTCAATTCAATTACTTTCATTTTCTTAAACTACTATCGGTGCCTACGTGCCAGTGTTGGTGTCCACATGTGTCAGTGTCTAATGTCAGCACGATACTAACATATGTAGTTATATTCATAGCAAATCACAAAATTTTACCTTTAAATACTGAAAGAGAACATCAAACTGATCACCAAAATTGGTACCATCAGCACGAGTGCGTCTAATGATCAAAGAAGACAAAGCCTCCAATGCTTCTTCATAAGAAGTCAAAGATGGAGATTTCGGTGACCCATTACCACCTTCTACAAAAATGAAAACAGCCCATAAAATAAAATAGTGTAAAAAACAATAAAAAACAAATTTTTAAGTTGAATTGAATCACCCCAAAAGTGAAAGAATGAACATAAGATTAAAATGAATAAGGGAATAACAATACCTTGTTCAGACATGGCTTTTGAGGTTTGAATTGTGAAGAAGAGAGCGAAAATGGAAGGTGGAGTTGAGATTGAAGGAAGGATTAAAAGGGATAGAAAGAGTTTATTTAATTTAATGTGTGGTATATGCGTTTTATTTTGATTCCATTTTTGTTTACTGTTGTTGATGTTACTGGAGAGAAATATAAGAGAAAAAGGACTACTTCAGATTTAAATGGGTGAAAAATGATTTATCTATTCGCTTCTATATGCTCTAATGTATCTATTCGGACCATCCGGAATGCAGCACTCCATTCGGGTGTTTAAACGGATCCCAACTGTACACGTCATTCGTTTTATAATTAATACTTGATAAACATTCAACATCTCCAACCCAGCACCTCAAAATAATTATTAATTGGTCCCTGCAATAACTCTATATCATTAAATTTTTACAATAATTTATTTATTCATTCATAATTATATAATTTTAAAATATTGAAATAATTTAATTATAAATTATAAAAAAAAGTTAAAACTTGAAAAAACAATATAAAATAAATGATGGTAAATTATTTGTTGTTTTGCTTAAATCCAATCATTGTATCTTTTTTTTCCATTCAGATGGGTAAATTATTTGTTTTTTAAAAAAAATTGGTTGAAAATTTAATGTTGATCGATTAAATATTACTCTTACAACTACTATATAATTTACTTTTTAACATTAAAATAATACAACAATTGAATAGAGAGGAAAAAAAGGAATTAATTGCATATGTGGCACCCATGAGTAATAGGAGAGAGATGGTGCCTATAAAAGCTACAAACACGGTGTTAATTGGTGCCACAATGGGGTGCCTATTTAGCATGGTGCTAAACAGGGGAAGGATTCCCCATTATAGATGGTCTCAAAACTTGTTTTTGTTTTTAATCGGATTCATTGTCTTTTTGTATTTTTTTAAGGAAACATTATTACATTGTGAAAGTTTGATTCAAATCTAAATTTTTTGATTAAGTTGAAAAGGAGCTTTGTCATTTAAAAGTTCTTGAATCTCGAGTAGAATTATTTCTTGCAAGAGGAAAAAATTTATCTATTCAAAAAGTAAACTCATCCATTCTTTTTTTTTTAGGAAATTCATCCATTTTATTTTTAGAGAAACTCATTCATTCTTGTTTTTACGAAATAGATTATTCAATATTTTATTATAATTAAAAAATTACACAATCTATCCATTAAAAAACAAATAATAAGTCTTTGTAAATTTAATTTATTTCGTTAGGATATTGCATAATATACGTAGAGGATCTCTTTAAATAAGACCATAATCAATCAAACGAAAAAAAATAGGGGCAGATTATCAATATATGGTGGCTAGTTTGTGTCCGGAGGTGGTGGTGGTCGAATGTTTTGGTTAAATGTTGATGGTGGCTAGTGGAAGTGAATGTAGACGATAGTGGTTCATTGACAATTATTTTTTGTGTGAACTTTGTATCCTTTGCACATCAATGAAAAATTGCTATCTCTAATTGAATAGGATCTCAATGGGACAAAACTGTAGATTCAAACTGATAGCCTTGGGTTGAGTTGGAAGATATCTTTACCATCTCACTCCATAGACAATCATTTTGAAATGATAAACTAGTTTAATTTAGAAAAGTAAAATAGTTGATCGATTACTCATCCGTTAAAAAAAATAAAAATAAACGAATGGATTAACGTTTTTGTCTTCCTACTAAGAGCAACTTCAGTTTGAATTTTTTAGATGACGTTTAAGGATTTTATTGATTTTACCTTTGAAAAATGAGTACTACTGTAAGCAATGCGTCCATGGCAATATTTAGGTTTAAAATATAGTTGTGCAGGAAAAATAGTTGCTAACTGCTTAAAATTATGTCAACTTGGAACCCATTTAACCAATCTATAGTGGGTTGTGCAATTGGTGATACTCAGTAATGATGTGAGATTTATGTTATCCAATGTTTAACCTTCACCTACGATTTCTTTTGTTTTGCCACATCATTGATCTAGAGGGACTGACACATCCTTGCCCTTTCCCTCCATATAATCTCCTTCCATCCCCTCCTCCTCTCTTCCCTTCAATAAATATTTTTCCTTTCATCCTTTTGTTTGAACCATACTGACCCTTAAACCAAATATATCTTATATAGACTGTCTTAACCAGACTGAAGTATCATTAGGTTTTTTTGAATCTTAACTTCGGTTCAAGTCTATAAAAGTCTACAAATTTGTCCAAATCAAAATTTGAAACTAGGTGAAGTACAAGTGCAATTCATCAACTTGATCTATCAACAGTTTCTGGAGTGGAAATAGTGATTCTGGTGGACGTTTATAAACGAACTTTCTGCAAAGAGTTGTCTAAGGAGTAGTTTTGTGCCAAGCAAGAACTCAAGTATATATATAATCTGCCAAATATAGATCACCCAACAAATAGCTTCCACAATTAGAAAAACATCACCTCTATACATTTTCAATACCTATTCCAGTAGCAATCAATTCTTGTGATATTTTTTTTTCTTTTCCAACCACCGTCTAAAACCTGAGGCACAATCGCCTAAAACAAATCAAAGACAGATTGCTAGTCTGTTAAAGATACAAGAGATCACATGAGATAAAGACACTGTCAGAGAAAAATGTCGCAACCTTATTCACATCCATTAAAGCAATTGTCTAAGCTGCTCGTTTTCCTTACGCAGAGACTTAACCTCTTTCAGCAACTCAGCTTGGTTTTCCAGAATTGAGTTCATTGCGGTTGACATTTCCATCTGTTGAACAAGACATTTAATTAGAGAAATGAAAAATGCAAACGGCCTTCACTTATTCCAGATGCATACCTCTTGCAGATGAAACTGTCTTAATATTTCAAGATGGACGTTTCTCACATCCTCGTGTATGGATTTCTGAAAGGAATCTAGAGTTTCATTCAGGGTCCGCTGAAAAAGCTGAAGCGTAAATGAAGATCCTTGTGCATCTGACTGAGATGCTTTCTGCTGTGGTATTGTTCCCTATCATCAAATTACACAGATCAATAACATTAGAACACTAGAGGAACAGAAATAAATTTCAGAAGACTACCATAAGAGATATCAACGAGAATAGAAATAGTTCTTCCACTTTTAAATGCAAAAACCAATACATGCAATTCACTAAACAGATCTAATTAAATTGTAGATATTAACATACATTTGGGAGCAGTAGAGAGCCTGATTCTGTTGGGATTGATATATCTGACTTCAATAGCAAGCTATTTAGAAGTTCTTCTCTTGTTTCTGCTCCTGATTTCTTAATCTTAGGTGAACCAACTGAAAGAGAAGCTCCATCACCGAAGGAAGATACAGTGCCTATTCTTTCTGCATAACTAGAAATTCTTTTAGAAAAGGATGACATTCTAGGAGAATCGGATATTTTTGGGGAGTCAATGTTTGCCTGTCCAAGGCTGGTTTTTGTACTGATAGACAAAGGCATAGAAGTAGAGAACAGGTGATCAGTAAACCCCAATGAAGTCTCCTGGCCTGTAGAAAAATCTTTGGTGCGTAAATTGGAAAAATTTAGGCTTGAACTGGTATAGGAACTGATACCAGATGATGAGAATGTATCTTGCAATCCAGAAATCATTGATCCTGCTGTCTGACCACTGGAAGCCAACATCCCAAAACGAGATGGTGCATTTACAGGCTGACGTGTGTAAGTATATTTATCAGGTAACTTCTCTCCACCCCAAGCTTCTGGAGGAGTAATGGAAGACTCTTCGCTCTTTGCAGATGCAGGGGGAGTTAACCCCACAAGTGGAAAGGAAGACTGAGTGATATCCTACAGCAAGTTGGAAGTATACAAGTCAGAAGAGGATTAAATTATCCACCTGGTAAAAAATAAATATCAAGAGTATGGAATGTAAAAAAATGGGATTTTATTTGTAACCCAAATCATATGTTTGGAATGTACAAAAATAGGAAATGATTTCGTATACAAACCCCATTAATTTCACTGCTATAATTTAACGTCATCAGATTTATTAGCATTTGAATTCATTTTAAATAAATAAACTATTGCACCCTTGCTATCTTTTCACATTATACATGAAAAACTAGGGATGACTTTGATGAGCGAATTTATAAAACAAGACTAATAGATGATATTTTGTAGTATTTTTCCTGCAAAGCATAGTTATATACTTATATCAAATGCATAAATCATCTCCTCAAAATTTCTAGGCTTCAAAGAAATTCAAACTTTAAGATGACAATTTGGGGACAGAAGCCTTGACCATTAAGAGAAAAGAGAGACCAGTACTTATAATACAAATAGGATCGGGGGATAATTAAACTGAAACAGAGAACCAATGCCAAAAGTTTGCGGGCACAAGGGCATCCTTGAAATTGGATAACAAAGTTCAACAAGATAAAAATGACCTTTAAATTAAACAATTCCAAATATACAGCCCTTTTCAACAAAGAAGTTATCCTCCCTTTCATATTCGGGTGTGTTTGTATCAAGGTTTATGTAATTACACCGCGGAAAGAGAACTTGGGAAAGTGAAATTGTAGGTGCGATACAAGCTTAAAATGTTGGGACCCGGATTGCCTGCTGTTGAATAAACATGCATCGCATCTCAACCGTTAATTAGAGATTGGAGGGTTTTTTATTTAAATTGAGATTGGACGGTTTATGTTACACATTAAAAATATCAACTATAAACGATTTCAACCGTAAATTTTAGATCAGACGGCTAACACATGAAACTGCGTGACGCAGTTACTGCATTAAATCCAAATCCCATATTTTCTTGCTTTTAATTCACATGACGAGGGTAGGCATCTTATTTTCCCATGGGAATCGAAGTTAATTGGGAACCTGCCCAAACATTAACTTCTGCTCCTACTTCGTTCTACCACATCTGTTCTCCCACATTTTTAGTTTGTTTTGATTAAATAATGCTTGAAAATTGATAACATTAAGTGCTATCTACACATTTTTATATGTATCCATGAATAACAGTCCTGGTCATAGTTTCAAGTCCTACACATTAAGAATGTTTAATTGAAAGGCATGGTTGGTAGGATATAAAGAATTATTGCAACTTGAATTGATGATTTATTCATAGAGATTTAACAGGAAGCTATTCTCATTATTAGGGAGATAATAACCTGTTTGGCAGTTGGGCCAGACTTCCAATCAGCTATTGAATGGTCACTGCTTACTTCTTCTGAACTTGGAAATCTTCGACTGGCTGATGGAAACAACATAGGTTTCCTATCTGAAAATAAACTATCCTTCTTTACCCCATTTTCATCCCACAGTGAAGGTGTTATTGGTGTAACATCCACAAGAGGGGAGAATACCTCCATGTCATCCTTGAAGTTATAACTACTGCGTGGAGCATGCAACCTGGACAATGTTCCACCTGGCCATAAATGGTTTCGGAGCGGCGTTTCTTCTCCAGTAGACACATTTTGTAGGCTTGTTATAAATCCACTGCTGGATGTTGCAAGCGAAGATGTGTCAATGGAAGTACTCAGCCGACCAGAATTCCAAGTACTAGACACTGATGTAGATTGGGAAATGCTTGATGAAGTTGCAGAAGGTAAAGGGTCGGGCATAAGGATTGAATCTTCAACAGAATCTCCCACAAGAGCAATCTCAGCAGTGCAATTCCTTTCATCGACAATAACTGGTTTTGATCTTTGCCAACATAAGCTTGTAACAGCCTGTTGCAAGGTACAAGAATTTAGAATAAAAAGAGGACTGAGAATAATATAACTCGAAACATAATTGATAACAACCATCAAGATATTCATGCACTACTTTAATGATTAAGCAAATACGTTTCCAATATTTTTGATCCGTACTGCATTAAAAATATTTCGCGCAAAATTTTAAATAAAAAAACGCAATAAGTAAAACAAGCATACGGAACCACCAATTTGTTCCTTGTGAAAAATGCTAATTCTAAAATACAAACCCAATAAGCAATTTGCTACTGAACCACCAATCTGTTCGAGAGAATTAATTGGATTTGTGATGAGCGGTTTTTGCATTATTGTGTGCGTCTCCAGAAAATTACACAACACATTGAAAAAATGAAAACATAAGTATATGTATATATCTCCAACAAGACTTTACTTTAATTGAATTTTTTTAATCATCGAAATTTATTGAAAAGCAATACCCTGTAAACAAGAGTTACCAGGGTAAGCAACAAAACAATACAACAAGGGAAGGCAAGGCCAAAACCTCTCAAAACAAAGATGAGAACTCCATAGATTGGAAAACTATTGACCCTAAAAACGGTGACAGGGGCAGGTTCGAAAACACCAACAGCCCAAAGAAAGAACACCCAAATTGCTTTTACTACACACACAGAACGGCGAAACAGTGTCATGGCTGGCAGCAACAGCGTTTAAAAAATAATGTACAAAACAAAAGAACTATTATAAAAAGCAAATTACGATTATGCCCATTCATTGAAGTAGTTTCTATTGAGTTTTTAGTAAAAAGCAAGGGGGAGTAGGCTTGGTAACTTACTCCTTCATGATTTTAGGTGGGAGTAAGTTAGCAGCCCCCATAATTCACATTTAATTAAACACCAGAAGCTAACACAATTAGGAAATCAGGAATGAATCACCCACCAACGGAATAAAGTATGCTACAACAGGTTTTAAAACCTCAGTCTATCCACAATATCACAAATCACAGTACTGAATAAATATACTTGCAATCAAGCAACATCACCAGCAATCTGGTTTTTTATTGAACTTATAAAACAAAATACATTTTGACTCGGATAAACTAAATGCATATGTCAAGTCAAAATCAATGGTTTATCATGAGTGTGTGTGCATGTATTTGTGATGTGGCGGGTGGGGGAAATTGATCATTGAATCTTCCATGATGGGTAACTGCATGAATAAAGTAGCTCGCCCAATACATTGCAGCAAGAGAATTGCTACTAACGGAAAACAACAAGATCCAAGTGAATCAATCTAGTATAGATATTATGCCTACTTACCCCACCTGAATTTGATAAAAATCAATTGTAAGTAATCATAGAAGCTGAAAGTAGCCTCTATAGTTTCATGAGTATTTCTAGTTCACAGAGTATTCGATGCAAAATACATCAAGCAGTTCCAAAATACTTCTACTTCCTTGAGTCCATTTTAATGTCAGGTGAGACAAATATTACATAGCAACCTACTCAATGTTTAAATGCGATAAATCATGCAAACCAAGAGAAAACATTGTAAATAAAGCAAAAGAATTACCTCTGAACTGCCATAAGCGTGAAGAACACCAAAAGGTTGTGGTTTTCCACGGACATCATAAAAAGCCACACGCCCATTGCTAGTTCCAGCGGCCAGCATCCATCCATCATCTCTGAAGGCCAAAGAAGAAAACGGAGCTTCGCAAGAAATGCAAGATGTTGGTCTTCTAGATCCAGAGTCATAAGTGTATAATTTTTTATCAAGGCCAACACTAGCAATGATCTGTTAATTGGAGAAAGAAATCAGAAAGAAAAAT
>Ga0315914_1000801_pt1 | contig 42951 bp, 27 predicted proteins | sample MpolenodulesMG_FD_203920 | JGI IMG/M metagenome (GOLD analysis project Ga0315914, IMG submission 203920) | Medicago polymorpha root nodule microbial communities from Los Angeles, California, United States - elongated nodules | ecosystem: Host-associated > Plants > Roots > Nodule | place: USA... | reverse complement strand
TTTGGACCAACTTGAAACTTTTAAAACGTAAGGGACCAACTTGAAACTTTTAAAACATAAGGGACCAACTTGAAAACTAAAATAAACATAAGGAATCAAACATGCAATTAAGCCTTTTTTTTAAGAAGCTAAATTGACGCTGAGGAGGACACACTCTCATACCAATACCACCAGGTCAACCCAAGTGGGTTTAAGAAAAGATTATTATTAAAAATTTGATAAACATTTTTACACCGACACGACACCTGATATTCGTGAAAAAAATGATATAAGGATTTTATGTTCTTTACAATAGTACACGTACACATTCTCGTCTTTACTCTACAAATTCCTTTACAATACTTAGTAGTACTATATCATTTATTCTATTTACAAAAACTACATCTTTTCAACAATAATTAATAGTACTTTGCCTCATTCTTTCGCGAAAATCACGCGTTATGTAAAATCATCGTAGTGCAATTTTGAGATAATGAAGAAAATTAGAGACATAAAAGATAAAATTGACCACCAAATTTAGCGTATCAAATACTTATTGATAAAATTATAGATGAATTTTATCTTTTTTCGTCTTTAAATTTCTGACGTTATTCGATTTCAATATTTGTTCTTTCTCTTTTATGTGCAAGATTTTATATATCTCTATAAACATCTATGTGTATTCCTTTCTCGTTTTCCTCTTTCCTTTATACCAAACAAAAATTAAAGACACCGGAGCTTACAAAAAAATCAATTATATAATTAACTCAAACAATCCACAAATTTGAAAATAATTGTAAAGGAAGTATACATACCCATGCTTCGAGATCTTGTATATCCTTTCTTAGGACATTTTCTTCTGTTTGTACAAGTTCTTTCTTCTCCTCCCACGATATTGATACACCTTTTGCTTCAGCTTTTAGGTTCTTCTTGATATTTCTCCCTTCAATACTATCCATTATTTTACTCATGGACCACAATATGATTATAGCAGTATGACTTAATATATGAATATGAAAGATCTGGGGAAATGCCATAAGATGATGTTTTTAAAGAATAAATATACACGATTAAAAGTCATTATGTGTATTTATGTAGCTCTTGACTTTATGCAAGTATTAATACTGACACAAGTACATTAATGGCTTATGCCATGAGTTGGACATTTGTTAGCATTTCTCTTATTTATAATGTAAAAAAAATTCCTTCTAATTAAAAATATAAATAAAACTATTTTTTCCATCAAAAAAGAAAAATAAAACTACTCTATTGAAGAACATGTATGACCACCTTTAAACACGGTCTCTCCTCCCAACCGTATTTTATTTTTTTCAACCACAAGATTTGAACCTGAAATCACACTTAAAGGGACTTAAGGGATTTGCGTTTCACTTAGATTATGTAATATTGGCATGAATAATATGAATTTATGCCAATTAAGAATAATATTAATTCTTTCGATTTAAATAAGTGGTTTTCACATATATCAAGTTTTTTTTTGTGTTTTTTTTTTGTGATTTCGTCGTCTAAGTGCGGCGTTGTGTTGTTCGTCGTCTTGTGCGACGTTTGATTTCGCGTCTTGTCGCGGTGTTCATTTATTTCCTATCGGCATCAGTCAATTACAAATTCAACCAATGATTTGGGCGTCAACGTTGAAGATTTGGAAGCATGTGAATTTCGGTGACTTAGGTTTTATCATATTATTTGTAGGCATTTTGTCGTTTTATGCTATTAACTTGGGTGTTATGAGTTTGTTCACAGATTCACCCTTTACGTTTTTAGCGATGTTTGTATCTGATGTAATCTATCGATTTGAATGAATGAATATCATTTTCTTTTTTTCAAAAAAAAAGAATAATATTAATTCTAGGAAGGCCTTTTGTTGTGGTAATATAATTCATTTTAACCTCTTAAAAAAAAGAATAATATTAATTTTGTTCAATTTTTAGATAACAAAAAATAGTCATATCTCCTTAAAAAAAAGAAGAAGTCATACCCTCTAAAATATAATATTTGAAAACCTGTTTCATATTGAAATAAAATATTTTATTGACTAATGAAACATAAATGAATTGAATGATAACTTATTTTTAATTGAATGATAGCTTATATCATCAATATATGATATAATAATTAGATGATTATTAATACAAACCTTGACCAAAAAAAATTAGATGATTATTTATAGTATTTTGGACCACTAAATTATTTTATTTTACTTAATTATATATATATATATATATATATATATATATATATATATAATATGAAACATAAGGGAAAATCTCGTGGTGTCTTATTATTATTTTTTTGAAAGGTAGTCGTTTAATTTGTATTTGTATGTTTCTATTTATTTATTAATAAATATTTGAAGGTCAAAATAAAGGTATCACAAGCATTTCAAACAAACAGTGTTGATCAAATACAATAATAACAATTACATAATAATAATTATACTATAACAATAATTAAAACAAAAGTTTACAAAAAAAGCATACAAATAAATATATATATTCAATAAAATAGAGTGTATTAAAGGAAGACTCTAACAAATATATAATTCTTAATAATTATTATAAGGATGATATGCACACTGTCTTTGTGATTGCTTTTATGTTTTGTTGATTGTTTGTTGTAACTTGATGGTTTGTGCTTCTTTTATACAATGTTGACAAGAAGGATAGATCGTTTGAGGGAACTTGTGTGAAACATAAAAAATATATGGCTTTCATCTATTTTACATTTTCAATAACAAACAATTAAATAAAAAGAAAACCTAACTATTGAAAATTTCCCTAATTAGCTAGTATGACATACATTTCTTTGAGAAGGGATAAGATTTTTCTTGGGACAATGTACTTGACCATCACAACCTTGATCAACATCTTTCATATCTGTTTCACTAATATGTTTCCCAGTTGTTGGTAAGAGGAGTACTAGTTTCCACAAATCACATATGTATAATGTATCATGATGCAGACTAGGGGTTTCACACCTCCTTCTCATATTGATCCACTTTCAATTTTCAATTCCCTCATTAGGAAGGTTGCTTATTCATTTCCCTGCTGATTATGCACATCATCAATATATAAATTTTGTAAGTTATAATTCAAAAGACTTTAAATTCATGCAAATTGATATACCATAAAAACTATTACTCTTCTAGACTTAAATACAAATTAACCACATGCAGGTGTCATCAAATTAAGTTAGTTTACAAACCTGTGTTGTCCAGTAGTTATAGATCTCTGAGTCTATTTAGTTCTGGCAAAATGACAGAAGCAAGATTTGGTCTATCCTTTTTTTTCATCTCACAACACTTCAAAGCTAATTTAGCAAGTGATAAAGCCTCTTCCACCGGCCAATCGGTCACATTCGGATCAAGCACCTCTGCAAGGTTATTATTCTCAATGGCCTCCTCAACAAGGTGAGCAACACCCATAGGAGGCTTTCCAGTAATGATTTGTAGAAGCATAACACCTAATGAATATATGTCTGATTTTACGCCCAATAGTCCTGTTTGTTGATACTCCGGATCAATATAAAAAAATGTTCCGGCTGCATTTGTCTTGTGATATTCAGTAGTTTTGTTTGCTACAGAAGGTGGAACAAGCCTTGCCAAACCAACATCGCTGATCTTGCTTACGTAGTTTCTGTCTAAGAGAATGTTTGCTGGTTTGAGATCGCGATGCACAACTGGTTCTGGTTTTGTCTGGTGAAGGAAAAGAAGGCCTGTCGCAATTTCTGATGCTATTTTGAATCGAGTCTTCCATGGAATTGGTGGCGTGTTGTCTTTTTGGAAAAGACGATCTTCTAAGCTTCCGTTGTCTAGGTACTCGTATATGAGGCATCCGAACTCCGGACAGGCGCCTAAAAGTACTACAATGTTGGGATGTCTTATGGAGCCTAAAACAAGGACCTGCATTGGAGTCATTAAGGTTATGAAACTTTGAAGAAACTATAATATCTTGCAAAAACAAAAAATGTGGTTACCTCTTGATTAAATTGTTTCTCCCCTTGAGTCATGTCTGGTCTTAAGGCTTTAACTGCAACAGCAGTGTTATCAAGTACTCCTTTGAAAACAGGTCCATATCCACCTTCACCGATTTTGCCATCCATATCAAAGTAATTTGTTGCAACTTCAATTTCTTCAATATTGTATCTTTTAAATATAAATTTGTTGCGTTCAATTTCATTTGATGTTGTCATTCTTTCTTCTTCATGCACATTAATTACCTTCTGTTTTGCAAAACCGGCTTCTCTACCAACTGATGCAGACCTACACTTCTTTTTTGTTCTCTTCTGCTCTTGCTTTAATCTGTTTATTTCTGTCTCCATGCTATTCTGAAAGATAACTCAATCAATGGAGAAACAGTTCAATTTTCCACATGTTAACAAAGTTAGTCTCTCGTGTATGCTTCAAAATTTTAAACTCTCATATATAATGATAAAAGGGAGTGACTGAGTAATTTAAAATAATGATGCAGAACTTACCGAATATTGGTTGTCATCTGATAGGGATATCCTCCGTGGATAAGTATCTCTTTGGGACATACATCTTGATCCTAGTCTTGCATCCTTTTTTTGACCAAAGGATCCACCATCGCTGCTTAAGCGCCGCTGTATTCTATTGTGTGATTTTCTGAACAAATGTGCATAATGAATCACTAAATTAGGGACTAAACATCGATGAGTATTTTTTGTAAGAACTAAATATGATACTGCTGTATTTTATAGAGAACGAAAACATATTTAAGTCTTATATATATACCTGTTTAAGTCTTTGGTCAAATAATCTGGCTTTGGACTAGAAATAGTAATGGTTTGGGAAGGAGCAGTTGCTTGAATACTCTGGACTTTTCCTTTTGATATAATATGCACCGTGCAAGTCTCTGGCAGAGACTTCACTAAGCTTGTTGGCACATCTACATCTTTAAATTTCCTGCATTCAACATTAATTCATTATGCAAGAATACTATTAAGAGACATGTTTTTTGGTTTCTTCTAAGCTTACATGAGAACGGCCTTAATCAACTTTTCAGAAGCATGTAAAATATGCTAAACTTTGATGACCTTAATGTACATTTGCAGCTTTAATTTGTTCTTAATCAATATATTAAGTGGAGAAAGAGCAAGACCTTATAAAAGCATTATTCCAGCGGGGAGCACCAAGAACAACGTTGGTGATAGAGTTGTCGATGATGTAATCAGTAAGTGCACTTGGAACATCAATGTCATGCAGGACCAACTCCTCAGCTATGATCTGAAATGGTTAATCAATTAATGTCCAAATTAATAATTAACCAATACAACCTACAAATGATATATATATATTTAAGGACGATGAGTATGATTACTGACCCCTTTTCGAGCACAAAATCCTCGGAAGGGGAGAAAGAACTGATGCAATTCTTCTTCGGTCGGTGGACGACCTTGTTTAGGGACAAAATCAAATTCATCTGCATAAACAAGAAAAACCAATAATTAAGAATAATTATGGAAGCATGCAATTAATTAACCAATTTGTGTTGATGGAAAAGGGTAATTACTTGAATTGAAGGGCTTGGTTCTAACGTGAATGAGGGTGCATGATGAGTACTTTTCCAAAAGGTGATCAACGGCCCACTTTACAGCGTGTTGGCTGTTCTTGTCGGAATCAATGGCGATCACGGTGGAGGATTCTTCTTCTCCATTTGAAGCCATAGAGAAAGTGATTAATGTTTACAATAATTAATCTGTGTAAGAAAAAATAACCAATATGTTACATATGTTTTTGTTAAGGAATATGTTACATATGTTGACGACGAGGTTTTGGCAACATGCATTGACCACCCTTTTTTACTATTTTTGGTGGGAATAACAAATCAAAATGGATTATACCAGAAAGGATTAACAACTATTTGTTTCAAACATCTTCTCACAATTTCACAAATACAAATTGGATCTAACTGTAAAATAATTTAAATTAGCCTATTGAAACTTCAGTCATATATAGATGTATCCATAATTAGAAATTACGATGTTTGCAATTGATATAAAAAATACCTCATTATTTTTAAAATACCTTACTATAGATTTATTATTTGTACAAATATGATAAATATAGATTTGTTAATTCTTTTTTTCATAAGCACACATATGACATAATTTTATGCTTTGTTCTTGTTGTTAACAGCCTAGTGATTAGGTCTAGTGATTAAGTGAAAACATTTCATGTGGAATTATCCCCGTTCGATCCGTGTCACCACACATCTCTCTTTCGGTCTGAATAAATAATTATCTTTAAAGTGAATTTTTCAATTTAAAAAGTTAAATTCAATTTAACATTTTTTTATAAAAGTTAAAAAATGTTTAGTTTGTCTTTTGGTTGTTGAGTGACCAAAATTGATTTTGAATGAATTGATTATGTAAAAGATAATTAATTAAAAGTGAGTTATATGTGAAGTGATCTATGTTTGAATGTATTTATATAAAAGTGAATTGAACAATAAATTGAAGTGTAAAATACATTCATCTTTAGATTTGGATTTACAATGAGTTTGGCATAATGGCAATAGAGCTTCAATAAAATGACACTTTCACCGTGATTTTGTAAATTCTAAACATCCACACAAAAATCTAACTTCAAGTTGAAATAAACTATAGGTAAAATCAATTTCAATCTACATTATCCAAACATGTATTTTGTGTCTGAAATAAATTTTGATAATGTGAAACCAAACACACATGGATTTAGTTGTTGGTTTTCATCAATTTTTTTCCAACAATCATTTCAATATCATACATATTTTTAAAATAGAGACCCACCAGATTAGGAATATGAAGGACGTGAGAGCATCATCGAGAGTGTCGAACCATCATATACATCAGCTATGATGTCTTTCAACTCTTTTGCCCACATGAACGTCGGTCACACAACTAGACTACTATCCAAGATTTTATAATATTAGTATTATTGTTATCACATAAATTTAATAAAATGATGAATGACTTTTATTATACTTTTTTTAAGAACTTTTATTATACTTATTTTTTCAAATAAATAGATAACAAAGTATAAAATATGTGCTTAAAAAAGTGTAAAATAATGCACAATAGTACCGAGTACCAACATCATTTAAGTCTAATGAAAAAGAGTCTTACATTTAATAGCCGACAACGCCTCGAATATGATTATATTTAGTATCGATAACTTATATATATCAAAGAAAATGTGCAATAATCATTTTCATATACGAAAGTTTCCAAAGAGTATTTCTTGCAAATACTATAGCTGCCAAAAAAAAATTAACTCGATATTGGGCTTAAGGATCGATTAATTTCACTGTTCACTGGCAGAGGTGCCAATTGAAGTTAGAGCAAAGTCTTATATGAAATGATCCAACACAAAAATTGTCAACACTTGAAGAATTTGAACCTGAGACCTAGAGATCGGCACACCCAGGTCTCAAGCATATACCGTGAGGCCAACCCCGGAGTTCACAGCAGCCAAGAGGTTGATTAAACTTGAAGGCAAACTCAAATATTGATCTGTCTTAACAAAGAGATCACAAAGTGGTAGCTTGCGGCGCAAGAATTGAACGGAATTTCCTTAACTTGATTAGACACTGGTTTGTTTTTTCTTTTTTTAGCATAAAGAGTAGACAGCAAGACTCTATAGTATACGCTGTTGATGATGACATAAAACAAACAAACATTGCATCAACGCGTTTCATTTCAACAATAGTATTATCTAATCAAACAAGCAATGTGATGTTTAATACATTTCTTTATACTCTTTTAGACTTTTACCAATATTTTTTTATTAGCAGCAAATGAATCATACAGAAATTCGGTTTTATTATCTTTTTTTGTCATTACTTGTCATTTTCTTTCCAAATCTATGCAATTACGTCACTCAAAATTTGTTTTAACTCCAACTTTGAGTAATATTTGATTTTCTCACGCGAAAAGCATGGCCAATTGGTTGGTTATGAACGCATCACCCTAGTTTATAGACTATAATATATTTTATGCTCATTATAATTACTAACTACTTATTTTAATACAACGATATGTATGTAAGTCATGTTCACAAGTAAGAGCTATAAATAAATACTATATAGATAGAAAAATCCAGCATAGATGAGAATTTTTATTAAAAAAAATATCATATTCAAAATAAGGAAAATACTACGAGCGTTATAAACAAATAACGTGGTGTGGCATGAATTGAACTTGTTCAATGATTTGGGGGTCACTTGTAATAGTTCGCAAGTTTGAAATAAAATTGGGGAACAAGTCAAGCTTATTACAAGCCTCAATTTGACAATTTCGAAAGGCACATGGCCATGGTTTACCACCATTTTCAATTTGGTTGTCATTCCCTTTGAGACAGCCAACACCACTAAATTGCCAACAATTTCCAAGTTATACATATTTTCATATTATCATATACATTCCCATTCCCACCAATCTCATCAATTAATTGATTTATACAAAGAAAAAAACTTGTCTAAATAAATATAATTTTAAAAAAATGGCAAAACACATTAAATTAATTTATTATATTAAATAATCAAGCCATCATTGTACCCAAAAAAAATAATCATGCCATCCACATTCCACACTATATAAGCAACCAAAGAGCACAAAAAACAGAACAGAACAGAACCAAAGCAATAACTCCTACAAGCAATTTATAAGAAAATTGAAGATCATATTTTCTTCCACACCAAGTTTCAAAACATCGACCATTTGGCATCAAACCAAAACCAAATGGAAGAGGAAGAAATTTCTTCACCCTTCTGGCTGCAAAACAGTGGCGCCAACCGCCGCAGCCTCAGCCGCTCATACTCACTTTTCCTCAGCTCCGGCACTGTTATCATAGTCCTTCTAGTAATTGCACTTGCATTCATCTTAGTCATAGTTCCTACATTGCACTCTTTCACTTCCCACATTTTCAAACCTAATTCAGTCAAAAAGAGTTGGGACTCCCTTAACCTTTTGCTTGTTCTCTTTGCCATATTTTGTGGCTTCCTTAGCAAAAACAACAACAATGAAAGTCCACGTTCCTATGAAGATCAAAATCAAACTTTTTCAGACATGAACACACAAGAGTACGAGAAACCAAACCCAGAACCAGAAACAGAAACAGCACCACGTTTTTGGTATGAGTACTCAGAAGATAGAACTTCATATAACAGGTTGAGGAGTTTTAACTCCTACCCGGATCTCCGGCAAGAGTCTTTGTGGGTCGCCGGAGATGAACGGTGGCGATTTAGCGATGATACTCATGTTAACCGTTATCGTGGATTGGACTTAAACTTGAAAGAAGAAAAAGAAGAAGAAGAAAGCATCAAGGACATTGAAGTAAACACGTCTTTGAAAGGAAAGAACAAGAAGAAGCAAGGATCAGAAACGCATCAATCTGAAACGATTGAGAAAACAAAAAATAACACTGCTGCAGAGAGAAAGAATAAAAAGGTAATTGTAACGAAGGATGAGAAAATGCAACAATCTTTGAAAGGAAAGAAGAAGCATAGACATAAAAGCGTTGAAAATTTTCAGAACATTATAAATTCTGAACCTCCAATGAAGAAGAAGCATAGACATAAAAGCGTTGAAAATTTTCAGAACATTATAAATTCTGAACCACCAATGAAGAAGCAGCATAGACATAAAAGCGTTGAAAATTTTCAGAGCATTCTGAATTCTGAACCTGCTACTACTGTGCCTTCTTCTTCTTCTCCTTTTCCTGATTTGTTTTATTCTAAGAAAAACAAACAGAAGAAACTTAACTCTGTTTCGCCGTCACAACATCATGTTTCAGCTATGATTATGTCAAAAACAAAGGATGAGGATTTTTCTGTGATTACCGGTAATGAGTCGCCATTTAACTCAATACCTCCACCGCCTCCTCCTCCACCTCCGTTCAAGATGCCAGCATGGAAGTTCAAGGTGCAGGGTGACTTTGTTAGAATAGATAGCATTAGTAGTTCAAGTTCGGTAGATATAGATGAGGAAGTAGTGGAGTTACCAACCATTAGTGGTGAAGAACCTGGAATTGATCTATTGGTGTATCCAAATCCCAACCCCGGTGTTGATAACAAAGCTGGTAGTTTCATTGAAAGTTTCAGAGCTGGTTTAAGGATGGAGAAAATGAATTCTATGAAGAAGCAGGAGATAGGGAGGTCTAATCTCTATGATACCCTTCATCACCAGAACCATTAACAAAAGAAGAAGCTGAAAGCATTGTCTTAAGTCATTTTCAATTGATTTGTTTCTTAAGTGAATTGTTTTGTTCTGATGTATACATTGAATTCAAGTTCATATGAGTCAGAGTACTTCTCTTTTGCGAGAGGATTCTGGCTGGCATATATACAACTCTTGATTTTCTTTTTCTTTTTGCTGTATAAACATTTTTAGTGTTCTGTTTTTTTTCTTTTTTTGTCGTTGAGACCATATTCGTTACATACCACATCAAATTATACATATTATAAGGATTAATTTTTTTTTATTCAATTTCTTTGTAGATCGTTTGAATTTTATAACATCCTTCAAAATAATATATATTACCCAAACATATTTTTAGATTCATCTGAAAACAGGCATTCCTATTTAGATTCATATGTGAAGAAGGTTTGTGTAGTTTATAGTATTGCACATAGAAGCTGAGAAGTCTTAATTAAAATCGGTGTGACGTGCAAGGGAAGTTAAGGGTTTTATTCAATATCTCAAGTAAGATTCAATCCAAATGTTCCTTAGGGGAAAAGTATAGAATCCTCAACAATACAGTACTTTGCATTAGTTTATTTTCTTGTAACAAAGCTGATTATGTTGTTTATACCAACAAAAAAAAGTTGATTATGTTGTCAGATACGGCTAGGAACACAGGTGATTTATTTATTTTCAAACGGAAAGATATGTAAAATGTGGGGGGAAAAAGGTACTTCTGCTATTGTACTTTGTTTCGCTGCCAGATTAATCTTTAATTATTTTCTTGACTGACATTTTTCCGTACAAAAAACCTTCAACTACGCAGAGGGAGGTGGAGGAATGTTCCAAGACCAACTGATTTAAACTAACAGATTGCCTCTTCAAAATTCCAATAACTCTCAATTCAGTCAATTGTGATGAACATAATTTAAAGGTCTAAACTATGATAAGCAGAGAAATTGAAGGAACCTCACAATACAATATTCTCTCTGGTCTCATTTATAAGCAAAAAACTACTTTTTAAATTCATTGAATACCTAATGTATTTGGTATTCAATGAACCTAAAATGTAGTTTTTTATTTATAAATGTGACCGGAGAAAGTAATTAATTAGCAGACTAATGTAGAAGTTAGGCATTTGAAAATTATTCACGTTCCAATTTGTCGTTGCCTTGAATAACTTGTAACATGTACCCTTTGTTTGCAACTACACTTCTGATTAAAGATTTGTTCCGGTGTCCGACAACGACACTTGTGATTACATTGAATTATGTCATCTTCTCAAAATTTTATCGATGTCGACGTGTCAGTGTTATGTTCGGTGTCCGTGTTTGTTTCCGTACTTTATAGCTTGTATGCAAAAAAATATCTCCATGTTTCCCTCACCATTAAAACACTGATGTCAACTCAACAATTCAGTGGTCCCACCTTTATTGAGATCATAATTGCAAGGATTTGATTGTATTATGTTCTTCACGTTGGAGTCTCCTAATAAATGAGGCTAATAAATAGAGTTATCAATTTAATGGATTAGTATTTTGAGATGGATTCCTCCTTTGGATTAAGGCTCATTACATTGGCACTATTGTTGAGATGTCAACGTCAAGGAGAGTACCATCCACATAGGGTTCTAACATCTGACCAACAAAAAAAATTAGTAAAGTGTCACCAAGTGAAGAGCTGCTGCCTAGAACATCAGCTCTCCAACGTTTGAGGATTAGGTAGTTTCCCCTAATAAGTAGAGCTTATAAGTTTAAGGACTCTTCTATTTAATTGATTAGTCTTTTGGAATGGATTCTTACTTTGACCCAATGCTCATGAATTGGTGTTTATATTGAGAGGTCAAGATCGTCGACGTGAAGTAGACCAATAGAGGGTTATGGCCAACGAGGTGAAGTGTTGGAAGTGCAACCATCGAGGATGTCAGTTCTCAAATGGTGGTGCATTCTTATGAATCCCATATTAAAGAGTCTAATTTAATAAATGAGGCTTATAAGCCAAGGAATGCTCCAGCCTAATGGAGTAGTCTTTCGACACGAGTTCTCTGTTTGAAGATAGCAGATTGTGTGGAGTGGGGTTGCTTGGTAGTTCCCACAGGTACCTTAAGCCACAAGCATAAGACGCAAAAAAAAAAATTATCCAGGGTGAGGGCATTGATCTATATTATATTAATAATGCAGTAACAAAGCCAATGATGAGCATTCCTCATCTTATCCAATTAATTTCTAAGGGAGCTACAAAATGCTCAACAAAGATAATCTACAACAAATCCAGCATGCTTTCTCAATATTAGAGTGCAGCATGCATATAGAATGCAAGTAAATCATCATAATGAAGGAAAAGCTAATACAAAAGACAACAGAATGCCTAAAAAGTAAACAAGCAGCAAGGACACAGGAGCAAATCCAGCAGTGCTAAGTGCTAACCTAATGATACTTTGGAGCCTTGCTTTGCAAATACTTGGACAAAACATCCATAACAGACCCAAAATCCGCCTTGACCTGCGTTGGAGGATTGGCAAATTGGCAAGCCAAATCTTTGATACCCTTTGAATGGTAATCAATTTTGGACTGAGTAAACTTCAACCCATGTGCAGTACTCACCACGACAGTCCTATCAGTAGGTTTAATAACCCCACTATTCCGGAGTTTAAACAAAGCAGTCAAAGCAACACCAGTGTGAGGACAAGTAAACATCCCGGTCGAATCAGCTTGAGCCATAGCATCCATCAACTCCTCCTCGGTAGCTTCCTCCACAATCCCATTACAGTTCTTCAAAGCATGAACAGCTCTATCAATTGAAACCGGATCACCAATCTGAATAGCAGATGCAAAAGTAGTCTGCGCCCTCACCGCCTTAAACTCTTTCCACCCTGACTTAAAATACAAATACAAAGGATTCGCATTGGCAGCCTGAGCACAAACAAGCCTTGGAATCCTATCCACAAGACCTAACTCTCTACACATATGAAACCCTTTATAAAAAGCATAAATATTTCCAAGATTCCCACCCGGCACAATAACCCAATCCGGCACCTGCCAATCAAACTGCTGCAAAATCTCAATGGCAGCCGTTTTCTGTCCTTCAAGCCTCAAACTATTAAGCGAATTCGCCAAATAAATCGGCAATTCAGCAGTCACCTCTCTTATCAACTGCATACACCCATCGAAATCAGTATCAATGCTAAGAACAAAAGCACCATTCGCAATCGGTTGAACCAATTGAGCAATTGAAATCCTATTAGCAGGAAGGAAAACAATCGAAGGTATCCCCGCCGATGCACAATAAGCCGACAAAGCAGCCGAAGTATCACCCGTCGAAGCACAACCAACACCAACAACAGGACGGTTCATTTTTCGAAGCCGGTTAACTTGACTAACAAGCACAGTCATACCCAGATCCTTAAAACTACCAGTATGACTAATACCACAATGCTTAACCCACAAATCACTCATGCCTAGAAACTGTTTGCCAAAACGCTCAGCCCAAAAAAGATTAGAATTACCTTCAAAAGCACTAACAATATCATCATCATCGATTTCGGGCAAAACCCATTCCTTTTTGCTCCAAACACCAGAGCCATAAGGCCATGTAGTTTTACCAACACGTGAATCGAAGAGGTTACGCCAGTAAGCGCCGTCGAATTTCTTCAAGGCGGTGAGGTCGTGTTGAACGTCGAGAAGGTCCCCGGATTGAGATCGGTAGACGATCTCGTCAAGAGAGTAGGATTCGGTGGAAGATGGATCGGCGTTGAAAGGGACGTATTTGGCGGAGAAGAGATGTTGGGAGACGTTTTTGCGACGGGCTTCGTCGCGGATGTTTTCATCGGCGGGGCGGCGGGTGGTGGGAGGGGTTGGAGTGGGAGTAGGTGTGGGGGTGTTGTTTTGAGTGAGGGGGTGTGGTTGTTGTTGGGATTTGATAGTGAAATGAGTGGGTTTTGGTGATATGGGAAGAGAAGAATAGGGTTTGGTTTTGGTGTTGAGAGAGAAAGGTGAAGATTGGAACAGAGATGTTGTTGAAGAAGCCATGGAATGGAATGGAATGAGTGAGTCTCTGAGTGTGTTTGGTTTTAATAGTTGTTGTAACTTTGCAACTTGCGAGCCGCCGCGCTTCTCATCATTTTATTTTTTAGTACAAATGAAATGCAATCATGTCATCGTTTTTTTTCTTTCAATAATTTCAATTCACTTCCCTTTTATATACAATCAAAATAAATAACTTTTTAAATAAAATTGTGTAATTATTACTTAATCAAAAGTTAAAATTTATATTTTTAAGATAAATTTTTTATTTATAGTTTCTTTAACCATTGTCCTGAGCCCACTGGTTAGTAAGACCCAAAAACATTCACTTCCTTACCGGTGACTATAGTTAATAAAAGTACTTTAATAAATAATAAATGGTCATGTTAACCGGTGCTCCGGACACTAGTTAAGAAAGTTAAAAATAGATTTTTTTTCTTTTATTATAAACAATAACCTTTTGACTTTCATAAAGTGGAACATTCCACTTTTCATCATTTTCCAATGCGAAATTTCTATATTTATCTCCTTACTCAAAAATGAACGAGGAGCTTTTGTAAAAGAAATAGAAAGAAAAAAGGGAAAAACCCCATCACCTAAACATGTATGTAAAAAAACTAAACTTCAAAATTATAAAATGTCATTACGATTCTAGACTATCAAGTAATTAGGTCCAAGACTCGATTGATCAGGCTTTCATCCATCACTAATCACGAGAGCACAACCATTTGGACTCAAGGTGTTTGGTAAAAATAAGCGATAAGCTAGTTGATAGCTGATGACTTATAGCTGAAAAGCTAGCTTATTAAAATTAAAAGTGTTTGGTAAAATTAACGATTGAAGTGACTGATAAATATAAAATGACATAAAAAAAACATGCTTGTTTAATTTATAATATATATATATATATATATAGTTACTAACATACACCCACCTAAAAACACTAAGGTACAAGTTAGCAACCTACACCCACTTGATTATCTACACTCATTTTTATAAGTATTATTAAGGTGCAAGTTAGCAACCTTCACTAATTTACACCCACTTTCATCATTCCAAATATTGTTTCCTTAAAAGTTTGTATTTATTACATGTTTCGTACCTTAAGCATGTCATTGTCTTTTTTGTTTATTTTTCAAGGATCTTTTTTAAGCTAGTTACAAAATTGCATTCTATTTAAAATTAATTAGAATATAATAAACAAAGTGCAGCTTGCTAACTTGCACCTTAGTGTTTTTATGTGGACGTAAGTTAACAGCCCCATATTATATATATATATATATATATATATATAATTTTTTTTATTACTTAATGTATTTCTTTTTAAAGATTTAAATATATTTTTATCTCAAATGATAAATGTATATATGAATTCAATCGATATTTTTTATTTAACTAAACTTGCTTCACTATTTATCGTAAATTTTATATAAAGTTATTTATTAATGAACTATTAGTAACATGTTTTTGTTTTATATTCTTTCAAACAAAAAACAAATCTTTGTTTATTTAAGGAACATGTTTTAATACAAATGTGTAAATCTTTCAAAATGCCAAAATTTCTAATTCTGTTAAATTGATTGTAACAGGTGAGGAACACTTGCCACTTCCCTCCCAAAAAATACTGGGCGCAATACTGGACGATGCATGTACAGTACATGAGGATGCACGACAATATGGGTAAACGTGGACAGTTAACCACAAGAATGTGGGTGTTTTTTTTATTATAAAAAAATAAAATAAAATAAATAAAAGGTTAAAATTGGAAGAAAATATAAAAAGCTACAAGCTAAAAGCTACTTGAAATAGCTTTTCAAAAAATGCTATAAACTAGTGGGTAAAGCTTTTTACCAAACACATCTTATTCTATCAAAATGAGCTTATAAGCTAGTCCAACAAGCTATAAGCTAGCTTATTTGTGTTACCAAACACAGCCTCAGTTTTATGGTTTTGGATGCAGATTTTCTGCAATTTGCACGTTGTATTGCACATGTCTTACCTTGTTCAGGTGTTCTTTAGACATACATATACGATGTCTAGGCTACTACTATTTACCTGTATCTACAGTCAAAAGGGACTATAGAAACAGAGATAGCAAAATGTCATTCCTTCATTTGGTGCAACTGTCGTTTAACATTAATTTCCATAAACATTAAGGTGGCCAGGACTAGAGAAAAGACTTGGGCTTTTCCCAGCCAACAATGTTTCAACTACGGATAAATACATATAACAAAGAAAGCATAAAAACGAAACCTATGTCTCAAACTACATAAAAACTATCCACCAATGCGTCTAGAAAGAAAAGCATATTAACCGGATCAGTGAAGACTCCAACAAAGTTTTGTATGTGATTGAAATTTTACTAGCGAGCTCTCTTGTTACTGCTGCATGATGGGCACTTGTATTGCTTGATATGCTCGGCACGAGCAGGAGTGATCTTCACACATTTTCCATGGAACCACTTCTCGCAGATGTCGCAGCAAATCCAGAACTCATCAGCCCCATTACTATCACCACAAGCCCCGCAAGTGGCTTCTCCCTGTTCATCATCATCCTGCTCTTCCAGTTCTTCCTCCTCATCTTTTGGCAGTAATGCCGCTTTTGGTTGTCTGCTCTGAGCTTCAGGAGCCCGCTGCTCAAACAGTAAACAATCATAGATAAGAACGTGGACTATCTCAGAATTATAACAGAACACAACACAAATAAGATATCAATTAGATATTCTTAACCTTCCACGCAATTTTGCATTGAAAGTATGAAAACATAACTTATTTGGAAGTGGATCCTCTCATGTTGAAAACTCGTGCATATCTCATCATTATTAAGTGGTGCCATATCATAGTTGGTGGAAACTTTTGAAGGGAGATAGATGTACACGATTTTATTATGAAATTTCAACACGAGATGATCCATTTCCAACCAAGCAAACATATCATTAACAGGGTGACTTCAATCATATGCTTCTAAAACAATAATGTGATACTATACTTATCCACAATCTAAACCCGAAATTCAAAATGACAATAAAGAAAATGATATAACATATTAGGATGTTCTACTCTCCTCTACTCTCCTCTTTTATTTCTGCATAACTTACAAGTAGCAGTTCAAGTGTTATGCCATAACTATTTAGTCCAAATTCCATCTTACAAGTACAAAGCTTGCAACAATTAACAAGTGCAGCCCATATATTCATCATACTTCACTTTCATTTGAATGTATAAGCAATGTCAAAACAATTGCCGAATAACCAAAGCTTAAGGTAAAGTTCTTACATTATCACCAAAAGGTAACGAAACACCAAAGTATTTTTAGACTCAGATTAATAAAGGAGGGGACAAACTGTAAACTAGTTCAAAGATCAACACAGATTGTTTACAACATTGGTAACTTTATACTAAAGAATCTTTTCATTTTGGTCTTGCTCAAAGAAACCAATTAAACTAGTTGCTCCTTTACTTTATACACTTGAAAAATGCCTTAATTTTAAAGAGGGATTCTACCTATATACACTCTACACTTGAAAAACCATAGACAGATAGATGAGAACACAGACTAAACAATCTACATACCCATTATAGGATAAACCATAGACAATACATGGAAGATAACCATGGACAAAAGACAATACATGTAGAGTTTGTTAGGATAGATAGCTATTATTATTATTTTAAACGGGGTTTCTACCTATAAACAGTATAACACTTGAAAAACATTCTCAGTTTTACACTGCGATTCAGATAGACAAATATATATGAACAGATGTATATATTTGTGATGAATGTTTGTCAAGAATTATTTACCGCTTTAGAACTGGACTTAGATTTGCTGCCACTGTTGTTTGAGACTGAAGACTTCTCTTTGACTTGTTTCTTTGCAGCACCAGTAACAACTTCAAATACCGTTGGCAGTTCATTGATCAAATTGAATAGACGTTTCCTGCATCACAAATGGCAAATTAGGACAGGATGGATGCATGATAAAATGCATGTGACACTAACAAGTATCCAAAACAAATACACAGATGATTACATTATGACTGAAAGAGCATCAATTTTGGCTGCTAAAGAAAAACCACTTGATAGGGATCTTCCATCACATGATAATCAATATACAAGTCCAACTTTTCCGTCTTGCACTATCTTAAAACGAGTCGAACTCAGCAGATAAAAGCCTGCTATAGAAATGCTGCCATGTGTGATGTGACTAAGAGGTCATAGGCTCAAATCGTGGAATCAGCCTCTTGCAGATGCAAGGTAAGGCTCCCCTTTTTCAGGAAAAAAATGGTATACATTTTTTTCTATGCTTCAACATCTGTCTCCGTGTTGGGATACTGCCTCAACAATAATTTATAAGCAAATAAAATTGCAAATCAAGGCTGATGCTAGGAAGCAGTTATAAAGTGGAGACAATTGCTTCATGCTAGACAATAAAAATCTTATTCAACAAGGGTGTAAAGAAAATCCAACAAAACGATGACTAAACAAACTTAATGATAAGAAGAGTATAATCCAAACTACTGCCTTGATTTAACATACTCATCCTGAACAAACTTTTTCACGAGTTGACATCAGATAAAGATAGTTATGCTTCGAGTAATATATACCTGTCAGCTTTATCAAATCCAAATCTGGCTCCAAAGTAGAATGCAAGGGAAAGTAACCATGTATCACTGTGAACAGCAACTAAGGCTAACCAGTCTTTCTCTTGCATTCCATCCCTGGCAAAGTTGATGCCCAGCACAGGCTCAGGAATCTCTGGAGGAACTTCTTCAACAGGTAAATTCACTTCCCAATTCTCATTAAGCAATCCATACAAGCACAAATTCTCCTTTTCTGAAAGAATACAACAGATATGAAAACTTGTATATGGAATAAAGTAGCCACAAATGAATGCAATTTAATATGGATCAAATAATTTGTAACATTTACAGTATTTATATCGCAGGCAGTTTAAATCAAGAGTTTAATGGATGTGCACTGTTAGTGTAAAGTTATTTTATACCGATGTCCAATCACAGATCTTCAATCTGCATTATCATCTTTGGCAGTTTTTAAGTAGTTATGTAATTCTATGTTGTGTTGGCAAGTTGTGATTGGTTGCCAGTGTAAAACAAAGTTACGCTTACAATACATGTTCCATGTTCTCTTAATTTAAATCCACTCTATCTTCACCTCTGAATAAAATTAACACCCAGCCCCAAGAAATTTAGAGAAGTATCAAGCATTCTATATAATCCTACCAGACTGCACTACCGATGGTGTATCAGACGTAAGAATTAAGATTCTCCAAAAAAGTCAATAATGAGATTTCCAATCACTGACTTTATGTGAAAATATGCACCATACGAATCACTAGTGTGTTACTCTCTTCCTATAGGCTATTATATAACAATGACTTTATGTGAAAATATGCACCATAAGAATCACTAGTGTGTTACTCTCTTCCTATTGGCTATTATATATCAATTATATATCAAAAGTTTACAACAAGCTTGCATACCGTATGCAACTATTTTAAGGGCCTGTTTGGATAAACAACACATTTGCAGCTAATAGCACATACACTTATCATGATAAGCGCTTATGTATAAGCTTAAAAAGCTATTTTTATGGAAAATGGTAAAATTAAGTTAAATTGTTTTTGTATATGCTATAAAATGTTATCAACTTATGAAAATAAGTTGAAAAAAGCTTGTAAAAATGTCATAAGCTGTTTTCAAAACTTCTCCCAAAGAGTCTCACAAAACTTATGCCAGTAGATAAACTCAAATAAGCCAATCCAAACAGGTCCTAAATCATATAAAAACAACAAATTTTGCATTATAGGCTTATAGCCGCAATGACTCATAAATAAAAGGCGGCTGAAAAATCTCCTACATCAGAACTCAAAGCTACAAGTAAGGCCATAAAGAACAATGAATTACCAATTAAAATACACAACGCATCTAAATTATTACACAAATCAGTGATACCAATTGCAAATAAGTAAAATAAATATGTGAACCCTAAAAGTGGCGGAAAATAAAATAGCCTTCAAATGTAAGCAACAAAATGAAATTCATAATTTTTTTTAGAGAAAGAATTGAAATTAAACTAACCAGGATCACATTGTCGGTAAAAATCTTCAACATCTGCAACAACATAACAACAAAACCAAACATTTTAGTACAAAAATGAATAAATTTCAAAAACCTTGATATGAAATTGAATTAAAAATCCAAAATTTGTAGATCAAGCAAGGAAATGAAAAACCCTTTTGCCAAAATTCAAAAAGATTGAACAAGAAATTATACCGACGGTTAGGGCTTTGATGATTCCAGTTCTTCGGCTCTTGAAATCATCAAAAATTTGTTCAACGGTGCGACTTCGACCTTCCATTGTTCAATTCGATTGAATGGGTTATGGTTAAGGGTTTCGTCGTCACACTCAATTCAAATTCAACAAAGATTGAAAACGATGCCGTTTGGATTAGGGTTTTTTTTCGCAAGAAATGAAACTCACACGAACAAAAAAACACCAAAAAAAAAACTGTTTTTAAAAGAAAAACTGAGACAAGACTCAGAGAACAAAACAAGACACAACGCAGGTTTTTCTTCGAGGTAGTGCCTTGTTTGTGGATTTTATATTCACGCACGGATTGGGATCCTCTGTGTTTGCCTTCACTGTAATAATCAGATTATGATGACGTGATGGACGGTCATTAGAAGATTCTGAATTCCTAAAATAATCTTGTTCTACGATGATTGGATAAATTTTATTTCTCATGTGTTTAAAGGGTAATAGTCATTTTCTTTTCAATATTGTGCAACGAGTAACTACAATAGTCCATTAATGTATTGAAATTTTAACGTAAAAGACTATTTTGACTAACATAGTGCATAATCAGATACAATCATGTGGTCGATGTGTTTTTTTTCTCTCTCTCTCTATCCAAGATTCTGTTATACAAATTCAACAATCATGTAGTCGATGTGTTCACAATTGTCTGATCTTAATAGAATGACTCAAGTTAAAGTTCAAAATATATAACAATGCATTTTTATGGATTGTCGGACAAAGATCATATGATTCTGAACACGTCAATAATGTCATGATATAGGTGTTGCATGTTGTGCAATGTGGAATCATCTTGTACTTGTAGGATAAACCAGAATCCAAAGAAAAAGTTCTTGCAATGTGATAACTATACGAAGCTTAAGAATATCACCACAACTCTCATAAAGAAGAATGATGCAATGCAGATGAAGAAAAGACTAATTTAATTGAATATTCATTAATGCTTTGTTATAATGTCATGGATGCGGTCCCTCATGATTCAAGCTCCGTTGTTGAAACTAGTGACCTCAATCCCGCAAGCAAAAAATTGATTGCAGTCAATAATTTGCCGCAATCATGATCGTTGTATCGTGATCAGACGATTTAAATTTCAAACTTGGTATTTTATGTTTAAAATATAAATAAATCGAAATTTGCATTAAAATATGAACCATCCCTGCCAATCTCAATCCAACTATTACGATAGAGTCACACACATGTCAAATCCCCATACAATATACATCAAATCAAAGATGTGTCGAATTCGAAGAAACTCCGTTCTTCCAGTAAAAACAACAAATAAAGTCACAATAGATTCCAGCATTAAACTTAGAAAAGCATTGTTTTTGACAAGTCATTGCTTGTGATTTTTGCCTAAACAATAGGCTACACAATACGTAATAAAGTATGATGAAAAATTAAGATTATCAAACGGTAAGACATAAGTAAATATGAGCCAAGGATGACTTCCCAGTGGTAGAGATTGGAGAACACAATCAAATAGTGGTCTTCATCTGATCTGAACGATGAAGACGAAGAATAACCACCACAATGATGTGTTCTACAAGTCTCTCACATGCGGACGGATAGCCGGCGTTGATTCGCACCAACATTCTTGTCAGATGTATAATCCTGCATGTTCCTTCCAGTCTGAGGTGAAGGGTAACTGCATAACCTGAACTCTAACTCCTGTTGCTGCTGAAACATTTCACTCCTGTTAGATCCATATGCGACATCAGGAGCATCGTCTCTGTAGTTTTGAACCTGATCATGCATTTTAGATTCTGACATATTTCCATTCAAATTCAAACAAGTATAGCTGGTGGAAACATTTTGGCCATGGTTTGACGAATCAAGCTTTGATTCTTGGAGCTTTTTAGCATTGAGAAAGCGGCCACCGGCACCTCTAGCTCTCTTTAATGCATGTACATGTCGGGACTCATGAAGATATGGCTGCAGAACAATACTGTTAGTGCGGTTGGTTTAAAAGAAATTTTATGTTATAGAAGAGACAAAACAGAAATGCTTGTGTGCTTACTTTACGATCCTTAATGAGTTTGTTATGTGCTTCAAGTTTTGCCCGACACTGTCTTCGCCTCATAATAGCATGGTACTGCTTTGAATTCACATATATGGGTTCTTCTGCCATGTCAGATGGCAAGGGAATTCGGACAGAAGCAGTTTCCATTAGCTGGCCCTGAAGAAGCTGGTCATAATTTGATGACATGATGCTATAAGCCTGTAACTAGCAACAAGTGTCAGTTTTCAGTCATAGCTATGGCTCGAGTTGGAGAACTAATTCATCTCAAAAGAAATCTAAAGAATTGAAGCTGAACTAGTAGTCCCTCTGCTCTCAAATATAAGGAAAAAAACAAAAAGTTTTGATGAAATCATGATTTATGAAAGCCGTAAAGGACTAGACATCGACAGAGAGCACGGATGATTGAACAGTCCATTTAGAGGAACAAATGAAGGTATAAACAAGATGTACCGGCTGCAACATCTACTCCTAACATCTATTTACAAGTTTTTTTAAGGATTTGATCATAATCATAATTCATTCAATTTTAAAAGGAAACTGCATACAATATTAATATCAATATCAACATGCTTGAGTGGAATATGGTAACACAAATAAACCGTAATTAAAAGAGATAAAAAATCTTTAATACAAATTACCTTATATTGTTGGCCATATGAAGCAGAAAGTAGGCCATTGTAGCATGGATCAGCAAAGTGGAGTGCAACATGCGCCTGAAACCCAAAATTTTGAGAAAAGTGTCTGCATATATGTTCCATACTTCCATCCACTAGAACATAGATATATATCTGCTTACAAGTGATTGGCTGTGATCCACAGGTGGAGGATGGACGGCCAGATTTGGACTCCCAATAGATGATGACCCGAGGAGACATCCCATATTGTTCTCTTCGGTTCTCTTAAATGTTGAACCAGTAGAAGAACAATGCTGGAAAGGAATTTGACCTAGTATCCAACACAGAGCAAATACTAATCAATATGGGGGTGTGGCTCCGCTTTTATTGATTCGCTTATGAGGAGCTGAATTCTCAATATGAGTTATGAAGTAACGTGTCAAGGTATTTCGTTATTTTGATTGAGCCATCTAAGACAAATTCCAATTTTATAAGAAAAACTTGTATTATTATATGGATGACAACTTTTACCAATATATAGCTAGTGCTAACCAATGAGGTAGGTTTACATAGGATCATAATCATATACTTCTATCTATTACTTCATTTTGTTTCAATCACCATAAAAAGCTATGAAGAACAGACATCCATACACAGACACTGGACATTGCCACCAGTAATAATTTAAGAAATAGAAGTAATTGAATGTAACTATGTGAGTCGGTGCCGTTTGGACACAAACACGTGTCTCACACCAGAGACACCTTTAATTTGAAGTGTCGGTGCTACATAGGTACAAGTACTACTGCAGCTTCACAATAGGAGATATATGCAACAGTAACATAACAAAATGAGAAAACACCAGTTGACAAGCACGGAATCACACCAATAGAGTGTTTCAATTCAAATACCTGATTGTGATGAGCCAGTTGATTGAGTTGAAGATGAATCCTGTTCTTGAAATTGAAAACTCAGTGCTTTACTGTTGTGGCATTCTTGTGGCAGATCTTCCACTTTGAAGCTCAAACTTTTGGACATGGATGTTTGGTGTGATGGACATCCAAAAACATGAGCAGAGTCTTTCTCACATAAGCACTTCATATTTTACCTCTAGGAATAACAATCCATTTACCTTACAAATAAAATGAAAAATAGATATATGAGAAACCTGGATCTAGCTACAGCTTTCTCGTGGACTCCTGCCAGATTGCTGTTGCAGTATCTTAAATCAAAATACGAACTTTTCTAGAGGTCGGATTAACACAAGCATACCACATAAAAGAACACTATATCCATGTTACTAACAGGACAATAAAGAAATAAAATTGTATGAGCAAGTCTATACAAAATCCCCTATGAGTGCCACCGGAGTCTAGCATAGGTGGTTGGTGTAAACCTGGGATACCGAGTTCAATTCCTAATCATAAAAAAGTCCCTATGAGTTAATTGGAAGAACTTTCATAGAGGATTAGAAGAACCATGGATTAACATTTCAACCCTGGGATCAACTTAACTTTCATTATCCATACAAAAAACTACATAGTGTGCTTCAACAGAATCAATAATCCAATTGCAAAATAAAGAGGAAATTATTTGTTTAATCAAAGATTAAGCTAAACCTCAGGCAAGGAAATTATTTGTTTCCCTTTTCATTTTGGTGTCAAAAAGGTAGACAAACAAGAAAATGACAATTTTTTTTGGTATATAAGCAAAAGACACATGGAATAAACTCAATTGAACATTGAACATAGAGTACAAATGAATGAAAACATAAGGAATTCTTTCCCAATTGAAGTTTAACACTTTTCACACCTGAAATGGAAAGCTTACTATAAATGTTAAATTCCAAGAATATACACACAGAACAACAAATCAATGCTAAAAATAAAAATAACCTATTGTATTAAGTACCAACCATCAGCACATAGAAAACATGCAAAATAAAAAACAAAATTTATTCAAGATCAGTTCCATCATCTTAAGCTAAAAATTCTATATTTTCATTGATTCACAAGTATGTCAAGTAAAGGGTAAACATAAAAAAAAAAAATAAAAAAAAATGAATAAATAGAAAATAAAAGAGACACCTTGGAAATTGGGTGGATTTAGAAGTAGAAGAAGGTGTGCATGTGTTTAGTGGGGAAGAGATGAAAGTTGAAAAAGCAGCATAGATGTAAGCTTAAAGAAGAAGAAAATAGTGATGAGTCATAAGAGTGGTGGGGCACTAGTAGTACTAATACTACAGTTTATTAACACTCCAATATAAAAAATCCATCATTGTTTATTCTCAAAAATAAAATAAAATGATAACATGATTGTTTCTCAATGTTTCCCGTTGCGTTGTACTTAGTCTCTTGGCTTTAGTGCTAAGTCTTGACAATGACAATAACAATGTAACACCGCAGCATTAATGCACCAACTACACTCAACTTCCACCTTCCAATCTTTTTACTATATTCTTTGCATATACTTCATTTTTTTATGCAATAATTTCTCTCATACAAAGAAAGAAGATTAGTGATATAAAAAACATACAAGAAAGATCAACAATAATCGTTAAAAGAAAACGTGAGAAAAAAGGAGTCTCGTCATGACAAAGAGTTGAAGAAAAAAACATGAATCTAGTTTTTTAAATATTATTTTGTTTTAAAAGTGTTTGTCAGATGCGTTTCATTTTTGTCGTTTTGCAATGCGTGTCCTAAACTTTTATTATTTTTTTCAAGACAAATTTTTATTATTTTTGTTGTTTCGTTTTGCTATATATATACACACACATGTATGTTTGTCTAACATGAATAATATTAGACATTTTTTTTGAAGTAATGAATAATATTAGACATGTTAAAGGAATTAAAAGTAATTAAAAGAAAATATAAAAAAAAGAAAGAAATTAAAAGTATAATTTTTTATTGAAAATCAACAATTATTTATTAAAATATTATATATTTAATATAAAATGCACAAGTTTCAATACAAACTTACTATTTTAAACTTCTTAACATTTGCAAATTTGCATATGATAGAAAAACCATATGTGGGGTAATCCGCAATGCACAAGTCGGTTTTGTGGGATTGTGTTAGGTTCAACCACAATTTCTAAAACGGTATCAAAGCATGATTCCAATCTAAGGCCATGCGTGTTTGACGGGCACGTATGTCTTTTCTTCTTGTTGAGTTAATGTGTATAAATTATGAACAATAGTTTTTATGAAATTTTGATTAAAATTATATGTATAAATAATATATAATTATATATTTTGTACTTATAACAAATTATACTTATCTTTTTTAATGATACCAACAATATAACAACATAATATGTTTAAAAAAATTATAACAAATATAATATAAAATCTTATATTTTTAATTGACACCAACAAAATAACATTAGTTGAATATTTGTTGCTCAATGAAACAATCGACAACATTATCGTCATGTGAAGTGTCAATTTTTCTATGTTTTTTTGTTGAATGTGGTTAACTATAAATAAGAACAAGATTGATTGAATTGAATTATGACTTTTTTATTTCGATTTATGACTATTATATATTACTTTCTTCAAAAAAAAAAAAAGACTATTATATATTACTAGACCGCCGACCCGTGCGACACACAGGTCTTGTGTGCTAATATATGTTACAATAAATAAATATTTCTTCGAAAACATATCAACACTAAAAATAGTATATTAACAATTGAAAAAAAACATACATTATATACATTAGCCAAATTCAAAGAGACATAAAAAAAATGGAATAGGTTTCAAACTCACATACCATAGACCAATGTCGACAGAAAATTGAATGGAGAACGGTCAAGTCACCGTATTTTTTGAGTTTATAGATATCTAAGAATAAGAAATATTGAAGATTAATACGGTATCGTCACTGTACATCGAAGGTATGCACTCTGGCATCACAATCTTTATTTTTTTAAGGAGACATAGCATCCCGGACTTTTATATATATTTTTCCCTTGCTAATTTTATTGTAGTAGCCACATAAAATCCACATTAAAAATGGTATATTCAAATATAAACGTAACATTCCCTACTTGATTTGGAACTATCCAATTGAATTTGGGCTATTATATATAATTAAAAACAATTAAAGTTGAGAGTATATTGCCAATTGAAAACTGCAAATTGAAGTAATTGAATATATCCATTTAATCAATTTAATGTTATTGTCTCTCCATTATTGAAACGTTTGTTTTCATTCTTTACCTTATGACATTTTTTTTTTGAGGGAATTCTTTACCTTATGGACATGATGAGCTCAATATGATTTTATTGTGAGTGAGAGGGCAAAATTGGAATTATGTTGTAAAAATAAGGGTAAAATAGACAGATTGAGTATTAGGGTTGGGGAATAAGTTTGGAGACTTAGTAGGAAAATAAACTGCTATGTGGTAATCGAAAGAAAAGAATAATAATGAAAAAGAACCATTATGCCAAAAAAAAAAAAAAAGAACTGCTATACAAAAAAGGAATTGCAATGGCGCTAGTGACCTTTAAAAAAATATATGAACTTTTCATGTGGTACCTGATTCAATTCCTTGCAAACCTTTTTTTTCTTCATAAAAATTAATTAGGTCTGCCAAAAAGGGCAGAGCTATGGTTATTAGGTTCAATTGCATCATGGTGAGAAATGATTTAGGGATTGTGAGATTGAAATAAATAGAACCCAAGATTTGTGTTGAATACATAACATTGAAGCAATCACATGTCATCAAAAACATCAGTTCCTTGGTGGTAACAGTTGTAAATTGGAAGCATGTGGTACTTGGTTCGATCCTCAACAAGATCTTTTTCCATATCATAAACTATATTTGGATCCAACTCATTGACCTCTAAATCCTTTATAATGGTTTCTCTTATCATCCCAACCTCCCAGGTCGTCCAAACCGTCTAAACCTATTTCCTACCAACTTTTCTACTATAGGTGCTACCCTCACTCTCTTCCTAATGATGTCTTAGAATTTTCTCAAAATAAAAATGTCAAATTAAATATTGGATATAATATCAAAGTGAGAGGCATTTTCTAATTTAAAATATGGTTGAAAATGCTATTAGTTCCTATAAAATTGGCATTTTTTAATTGAACATATGGTTGAATATGTTATTAGTTCCTATAAAATTGAAATTTTTAAAATTTAGTCTACTAAAAAAAAAAGGCATTTTAATCATCTAAATATTCATTTCTTAGGCATATTAGTACAAAACAAGAATCAATTTTGCGAGAAATGAATATGTGGAGCAGTAACTTCAACACAAATTATGCATGGGTATAGTTACAATATGTGGAGGACAGGAGGAGTAACTTTAACACGAATTATGCATGGTAAAGTTACAATATGTCACATAATTTAATGACAACTGGTTAACTAAATAAAAACTTACACAACAAGCCACTACTGTATATCATAAAGGCATATTTTTGTTCAACGAGGAATGCAGAATGTACAAACTGCTTAATCAAAAATCTATCTGTCAAAATTTTAAGATAAATTCGTCTGTACTACTTGATCAATCATGTCCTATGGCTTGTACCCGATGATACAGTCAAATCTCTACCTCCACCGCTAATTTATTAATAAAATTTGCTAAATATTTTCGGTTATTACCAACCTCAGTGTTATGTAAATTAGTAACTGCCTTTAGCTTGGTCAGTGTATTTGCTATATAATTTTTGGTGGCAAAGACAAATGCAAAATCCGTACAGAATAGTAACATTGTTACAAATTCGACTGAACCGAAATTGAAACGTATATCTAGATGCACACAATAACTCTCTCCTCCAAAACAAAATATAGTTGGAGCACTAAGAGGCAAATTTGAAAAAACATACAAGCCAAGTATAAGTCAACGGAAAGAAAAAAAAGATTGATTTTGTATGTGGGGTAATCTTTGTGTTACAATGAAAAGAAAAAAAAATGTAAAAACACGGTTACTTCTGAAGTTGATTGTGCATATATCTATATTTCAATTTTTCAATGTCATGCTATATTCTTTTGCTATGTTATGTAAAAGTAAAATTTAATTTCAAAATAGTTTTTTTATACGAGTTATCAGTATTCAACTAAATTTCACAATACCTAATTTACTAAAACAAGAGACCAAAAAAAAAAAGGAAGAGCAATGTGAAATTAATTCTCCCCTTCCTCTTGTATCATAGTAGTTTGAACTTTTAAGAAAAGTGGAATGGAGTCTTGATCTCTTCTTTAACCATCCTATCTATCTATCTATCTATCTATTATTTTAGAGTTAGAATTATGCCTATGTGGCACTTCTAAGAAAGCTTCTCATAGTATTAACAATTGACTTTTTTATCTTACTATAACAATTAAATTAAATAAATCTCAAATTCATGAGTTACCCACCCCGACTATCTACCTATCTATCATTTTTAGAGTTAGAATTATGTTTATGTGGCACTTTTAAAAAAGTTTCTCTTAATTAACAACTTGGCTTTCTATCTTCCATTTTATAGTTTCCCCGACTATATCAATTCCATTTAATATTTACTCCAAGAAAACAAAATGCTTAAACTTCTTAAAGTTCCTTCTACTTATAAAAAGGAAAAAGAAAAAAAAAACAGAAGTATACGTAAGTAGTTCTGAAAACCAAAATATTTTAGCGTTTATTACTCTATAATTAAATTCTACCATTTCTAACATTAAAAATGATTACGGTGCTTTATTAAGTTTCATGTATATAAGGTGGATAAATGTGAAAATGAATGTTTATTATTCAAAAAAAAAAAAGTGAAAATGAATGTTTATCCTTAAAAAAAAATCTTGTCATGCGTTTATTACTCTTATGCTTTTCTAAAGGTTAGTTGATTCCCCTTCTTTCTTCCTTTTATTTTGGTTCATGAATTTACTTTTTGTGTATCCTAAATTTCCTTTTATATATTTACTTCTAAAGTTTTTATGTGGACAAAAGATAGGGCCAAAGGTACACTTCAACCAAAGATATATGTTCAAAAGTTAATTAGAAAGTACGGCTTTTAAATATAATTGATTATGTATAAAAACTTTTAAGTATTGACTCTTGAACCAAAACTAATAGTTTTACGACACTGGTTAATAGTAGGACCTTGATTAATGTACAAGCACTTCAACCAATACGGTAGCAATCAATAATCATAGCAAACAAACACGCCCAAGTACAAGACGAACGAGTAGTAATCAAAAAGTAAATGTCGCATGGTATTAAGGAACCCCATAAGTATAAAGTATGGGTTATGCTGTTGCACGATCAAAACCTAAAAACCCATCACAAAATTACGTCTCACAATGAACCATTTGAAACCTTTCCATCAGCTGAAGATATCGCATCATTTAAAACTTAAAACTTTTCAGGACATCCACTTGGTGTATTCTTTTTGAGCAAGGAGTTGACTTGCTAATAACAGAGTCGGTCAAGTCTTCAATAATCACGTCCCTTGTACAGCATTTCCTGCAAAATACTGATTTGAGAAGATCCAGTTTCCAGAATATTAAGCATACAGCTCCCCAAAACATACAATTAATTGCATCTAAGGTTGTTAAAATTCAATTGAGATGCCTATAATTGAAGAAAATTTAAGTTTCACCATAGTGATTCGTGATAAGAATGTCCAACATGCATGATATATCAACGTGGAACATTAATCATGCATTAATTTATTGGAGATGGCTGATTTTGCCAACAGTAGGGGTAAAATATATGAAATTATACCGTACAAATTTGAAGTTCCTAATCATAGTATATGATAAGAGATCAAGATCAAATAATACTGCTAAAATAAAATATAAGAAATGCTTATCTAACGACCATTTTAAAGAAATTAAATTATGAGTAAAACATGGAAGTTCTTACAGGTTGGTAACTCGGCATGTATAAAGCTTGCCTAGGATGACCAAAAAGTTGTCCGTACTGCAATTAGATAGTAAGCAATTACTGTAAAGCATCAGTATTCTCGCAACAGTCACCAGAGAGATACTACAAGTGATATCATACCTGTGGTGCATTTGGATGAAAGTATGCTTGAGTTGGCATTTGGGATACCTGTGGTTTATATATGATAGGTTGTTGCCCAGTATAACTAGGTCCAACCTGCAGGCCATATGTGAAAAGGATAGTTTGTGAACAGTACCGAGGCATAAAACAAATTAAGTCTCGTTTACAAATTATTTAACCAGCTCTATAAACACATCTCAAGAATATCAAAATTAAAGTCCCCCATCCGCAAAAGAGGGGATGAATAGCTACCAGAAATTCAAAATAAACTTTAAGCACATGACAGTGGTGATTGTGCTAGATGAATTTGGCAGTTTGTCATAATTCTTTAATCTAATGATGCAAGTCAAATTTAGCAGTAATCCTTAAGTAACTCCAACCCATAACTAAGCACTTCTACATATTCAATAAATACTATGAATGACTTACCCCAATACTCATGGGCATGCCTGGCATACTTGGTACAGTAGTTACATTAGGTTGAAAATAGAAGGAACTATCAGACACCGGAGTGGGAGGACGAGCAGGTGATGGAATAAAACTCTTTGCATTAGGGCTGAGCTTGAATTCCTTACAACATGAAAGGGAAACATGAGAAACTCAGACATTGGTTAATAATTTAGAAAACAAGAATCAACTAGTGAAATATTCCTTCTTGAGCTACACCTTTGCATTGGGATTCAAAGACGATTTCTCAGACGACAATGAACCAACTGACGAACTTGGAGATAAACCAGGACCAGAAGATCCTGCCACACCTCTCACAGAATCTGACCCAGATGATGCCCCACGTGAATCTATATACTTTGTTGCTCCATTAGCTTTGCGACATGCTAAACCCTCAGTAGAATCCCCAGGGGATCCCGTCTTCTCATGAGATATTAATGATATATGAGATGATGGGGCATAGGAGCTGGCATTAGGAGATAATACCCCTTTATCAGAGCCATCTTTCTTCAAGTACAGTGATGCCTGTGAATCTGCACAAAAATTTGCTAAGAACAGAGGACTACACATGATTGAAAAAGCAGCCACAAAAATCAAGTCTCAAATCTGAGTGTTAGAGCTGCCATTCAGAAGTACTATTGATACTAACAGAAAGCTTCTGCACTCCCTATATAAGTTAATAAGGTATATATCAGACAAAATAATTCTTAACACCAGAATGGTTTAGTTTCATCGGCATCATTTCAGATATAACATTTTGGAGCTGCTCAAATCTGAGGAAGCTGAATGAAATTTTTTACATACCCTCATATTTAGACAGTTGAACATCCTCACCTTGCTGCACCCAATAAAGAAAATAAAAATAAGATTGAGTCAGATTAGAAATACTAGCAGTCTCACATGAGAAGTTTATGTAGATAAATGTTTGAGCAGTAATGCTGAAACTTCAACTTACTATAAGATTTTCTTCCTTGGTGTTACCACTGGCTCCACGTAGATTATGAACTGGGTTCTCCTGAATCCTGTAATGTTGTTCGGTATGAAAATTTGTAAAATTATATAGATGCTTAGAGTTTGTGGAAACAAGTATCGATTTACACAAGAGAAAAAGGTAACACCTGCTTTCCCCATCCGAAGAAGAGTAGCTTTTGGAAGGGATTTCAGACGTAAACTGCTTAGCATGATTACAAGCACTAGATCGGCTTAAATCTACACCAATATTTGACTGTGATGACTGTGGGCGATCCTGCATACACAATGACAATATACACGAAATTGCAATATTTAGTAAGCAAAACAGTTACTTTATATGATGAGAGGAAAACATGCAAAAGAAAAAGAGGCAGAACATGGAAAGAACTTGAAGAGAACAGTGATATCAACATTTTCCTGGCCAAGGCAATCTATAGTTCTGAGTAGTATGGTTAGATGTTAAATCTGCACTAATTTCAAAAGCCTAATAAGATACTATGCCACAATAAGAATATTAACAATTATGTAATATACAAAGCACTATATAGTTCTACAGTGTCAGTTATCAGGAAATCATTAAACTCCTACAAAGCACAAAATGGTTGAGAAAATGATTGAGAATTACTAATTGCCAGCACTTTTGATAATTAAATAATGAAATGAGGAGATACCATGAAAGAGGAATTTGCCAATGCATGAGCTGCGTCATTGCCTTCTCCACTATTCATTTCATCAGACCTCTCATCGACCACTGAACCAAATATACCACTAAACATCTCAGAATTGTGTGAATCCATCAGCATGTCTTCATTTTCCTCGTATGTATCATCAACATGTTTACCCCTATAGACCGAAGAGAATCTAGTTTCTTCGTCAACGTCAAAGTCTCCATCTAAGTGAAGACCTCTTTCCTGTTGGAAAAAAAAAAATATAGTTTGTGGATTTTAAATAGACAATTAATATAAAACTGCTGAAACTCACAAGTGGCAAAAAAAATAAAAAATACAAGAACAGGGGTATTTAAGCAAAACTAACCTCAGCAAGATGAAGATCTTGAGTTACCTCGCCCTCAATTTCTCTTGCTATTCTTAAAGCTTGTAGTTCTAGTTCTCTTGTCCGTGGCCCTTTTTCAAGCTTTGTTGTATAAAGTTCCTCATTGAATGTGCTTTTTACACCAAATAATGCCTTATTTGTTGCAAACTGATCCCATCCCCTTAAAAAATACAAAAAGGAAGGTTAATGAAATTGTCTATGCAAACCTAAATGAATATGCTGGGAAAAATTGAAACATGAAAAAAAAGGGAAAACCTGTATATAAAATTATGACAGTACTGAAGGGACAATTTCATATACTCAACCAAACCTCCCTCAGTGATTATTGCTATGCCACAAAAATAACCTTTTGATAAATCACCCATAAACAATCCTCAATTTCTATAAATGATCATGGTCCTACAGCCCGAAAATATACGCAATGCAGCACAAGAAAGATGTTGATACCCATCAAATGTCAGATAGATCTTTTGCGAAAATCACGTTCCAAACACAAGAGTTTAGTGAATCACAACAGGTTGATTGGTCCCTAACAAGAAATATGGTTCCAAAAGTCACAAAAAAGAATGGGGAACATATTCTTATAAAGTTTGTGAAGTTCGTTGGTTTTAAGGAGACAAAGAATTATGCACACACTATTACATATCAATATCTAGCAAGGGATATTACATGCCATCTAAATTTCATTTGTCCTGAATACCAAAATATCAAGTGTTATTCATAACAATGGAAGATAAATATCTTCAGTTTAAAAATAAAATGGAGTAAGACTAATAGGCCATTATGAAATCTGCCACTTACAGATGGACTCTTATTTTAAAGAAAATTCCTATCGTAGAATATAAAAGATACATAGTATAGTTTCTCGATCTTCTGAACACAAGAGAATAAAGGCAATTGACAAGCATACATGTTGCTGTCGAAGTTTCAAGAAAAGAGACAATTTTACAGTTCATTAAGATAAACAACCTATTCCAGTGGCCGTCAAAGATATTATCCAGTTCAGGGCATTGTGGATCATCTTCATCAGGTACCCAGGGTTCTAGTTTTCTTCCTAGCTCAGCATGATGAGATTGAGATATCAGTGAGTCAACCATGATCTCCTGATACCTAGCATGCTGAGGTTCACTAGGTAGGCCATCCTTAGTAACAGCAACACCCTGCCATAATTGATACACCAAAAGTATCATCAGGAAACAAGTTGCAATGTCTTTAATAAACTTCACCTAACCCTAGGGCCTAGATTAAACTTTCCAATACCATTGTTACTATACAGCATTTAATAAAAACTCATGTGTCTGCATATATTTAGCATGAGTAGCTACCACAATTTCAGAAGTAATTGCAGATACTTGAAAAGTAGCAAACCTGTGCTATAACTTGCACAAGTTCTTTGGCAGGTATAATTAAAATCTTTGAAGGAGCCTTGCTGACAAATTCTGCACCAGACTTCTTCCCTTGCGAAGATGCATCCTTTATCAATCGAGCCATTTTCAAAATGATTCCTAGAAGAGTATGATATACGAAGCAACGTAAGTCAAGTTCTCTATGATTGTTAAGAAACAATATGAGAAGTGTCTGAACACAAGAGGCTAAAAAAATTATTAGTGAGGAGGCTAAGTAGGGTTAAGTAGATCATTAGTAAGTGGCCCATTAGGTTAAATAATAAAAGGCTCATTATGGTTAAATAATAGAATGTTCTCTTTATTTGTATATAAAGGGAAATTTTTATACTCTATTTGGGAGTTTGAAGGGGAAGGGAGGGATGAGATTAGAGGAAAAAATAGAAAAATCTTTCAAAAAATTTGAGAGTTGTTTTGTAGAGAATGATAAATTAATACTTATGATTGATGTATTTTTAACTTTGAAAGTATTATAACAACATAGGTTGAATTTGAAAAACTTACTCAAACCCCCCAAAACCCTCCACACTCCTCCAATACAATGTTTTAGTTCCCCCAAATAAGGGGGATTTTGTATTATGAAGAAAACTAAACCTCCAAAGCCCTCCACTCTCATAGCTTCCCATTCTTTCCACTTCTTCCTTCCTTTTTTTACAAACCCTCCCCTCCCCTCAAAACTCCCAAACAGAGCCTTAGAAGTTGGAAGGTATAATGATAATAACTTTCTGTTAGGGCGAGAGTAGGATACATCTCTATGTTGTGTTGGAGCTTTGCTTTGGGGAAGTATAAAAGCCGTCTATAACTATTATCATTCTATTTTCAATAAAACACTACTATTTATCCATTGTTATCTCTTATTTTCATTATTGTTTCCTTTTTGGCTTTTTGGTTGTATATGGATCGATTGAAGGTGAAAAACATAGTTAAATCTTACAATATTTTTTGTCATAATCTTGATAGCTACACAATAATAGAAATAAATAGCTTTGAGAATCACCAAAACTACTAATAAAAGAACATACCAAAATCGTTGTCTACATTTGTTGCATGAAATATTCCAGAGTACATGGACCCATTTTTGACTTGGACTTCCACCTGCTGCCCAATTAGGCATGTTGTTACATATATTAGTCGGTCATGTGAACAACTCTCATTACTACCATCTTTATTAGACTGCCCAGGTTGCAAACTCATCCTAGATAAAAATACATAGAAATTTCAATTATAAAAGTACATACATTCTATCAAATATGAGAAAAGAAAGTGAAAATTCAATTATTAACTAGGTTTGAACATGCAAGAAACAAGAAATCACAAAGACAGTAAATGGAGCTGCGAATGAAGAAAGTGAATGCATAAAAGGAATTTGTTGAGTAATGTGAGTTTGAATTTGAAAGGGAAAATGAAGCGAAGTCGAAGAGTTAGAAGAAGTAATTGGAAAAACGAATTTGCGAACCTGAAAGAGGTTGATCACAAGTAAGTACCGAGCAGGTTAGGGATTACCGGAGAGAGAGAGAGAGAGAGAGAGGCGGTGGTTTTTCAGATTTTGAAAGGGAGGGAGGTGCAAGAAACGAAAGACCGCTCAAAAGCATATACAATAATCTGCTGTGCTCACGTGTATGGTGTATCCTCTATATTCTAGTGTCGTAGCTGTAGGCTCTTTTCATCAGATGAGCTAAGCTTTACACTATCTATTTCAATATTTCATTAAGTTTTTAAATTTAAAGTTGTTTTATTTTTTGACGAAAAGGCATCAATATTATATTTGAATCAACTACTACTAGTTTTTTTTTTTTTTTTTTTAAACCAGTGGACAGATAACTACTCATGTATTTGTTGCATGTGTTGCGCAACTCGCTCTAGTTGCTACCCTTCAAACAAGGAAATTGTACACTCGTATACCTAAATGCTCGACTCCACAGTGTGGTTTCAGAATTTGTGGTTACGTTCCAGATCCAAATTGAAAAGTTTTACCGACCTCAAGTCTACAACACTGCATTTCTAAGGTATTATCTACTTTGAGTATTGTGTAAAGCCATCACGATTTTTTTCTCTGTGAAAGGTGCATTTATGCATCTATTTCAATTTTATAAAATTTATGTTATCTAATATTCATTGTGTGTATATAAATTTAAATTTGAAAAGAAATTGCATTGTTAAGGATAAATTTATACAAAAATAAAATAAAAATGTCAAACACAAATAATACTTTCCTAGATACAAATTACCATATTTTGCAATAGAATGAGAAAAGTTGTCGAGCATCTACTTTTGAAGTAAGATACAAAACATAAACAATAGTTATACTTATAACTCCCACCTCTCTTATTGAAACACTAAGATATACACTATCGTTGCCATCACAGTTGTATAATGATGACCCTTGCATTTGAACAATTGTGCCATTTAGTCCAATTACTTCCACTACTCAAAGCACTATCTCCTTGTCAACAAAAGCCTTCCTGAAAGTATGATGTTTAGTCTCTACCACCCATAACAGCAAAAACCTTCCTGAAAGCTTGATGTTTAGCCCTACATATACAATGCAATCACCCTGTAAATCCTTGGCTAACTTGGATTGATGCAGTGTATAGAAAAATTGCTGCTTCAACAACCAAAAACCCACTGCTTCAATTTGAGAAGTTCCCCAACACAAGACCATATGACTGTCAAAGAAATGACAGTGCAAAGAACTGCAACATCATCTCCAAACATCCATCTCCTAGACTTCCCTAACAGTATAGAATATAGATTATAAAGTTGAAAATAGTATCCGACCATATGTAATATCACAATATATATTAAAGTTTCTGCAAATCAGTGAGACTTCAAGTGGCTCAAAGCATAAAAGAGATTTTATTCGCTAAAGCGAGCTAATTCTTATTTTGCTAAAGTAGAACTATAGTTAATAGATATCAGAAAAGGACATACCATGGTTCACAAAAGCTTCTTTTCCAGTAAAATTATTTTTGCTGGCATCATGTGAGACCCCTAAAGTGTAATTCAGATCGGAATTTGAACCACTACCGGTCAGTTCCATCTTTTGTTGCCTTCGGCTTCTGAACTATTAATATGTATAGAAAGTATATGAAAAGAAGACTCTTTGTTAGAGGGAAAGCTGCCATTCATGACTATGAATATAAATTCATCCCTAGGCCACCAATGAAAGTTCAAGTTTTTAGGAAATCTGGTACTCCTGCAAAAGACCTCCTAGTTAAGCAATTGAAAATGCAGAGCCATTTAGGCCTTATCGAACTAAAATATGCACCAGTTGGATGCCAAATGAAATACTTCTTTTTCAGCATTTAAATTCGACATTCATAACTAACAAATTGTAAATAGGAAGTCTACCTTTGAATACTAAGCTTTTCAGGAACTAATAATTCCATAAAGAAAAAACTTCAATTAAGAAACTAATACTTTGGAGGATGCAGTAAGCACGTTAACCTTTTATTACTACTTACTAGCTTTACACATTATCTCCATGTCAAACAGCAGGCAGAACAAATCCTGGAGAACTGTAAAATATCACAGATCCACAAGAGTGTTTTTAGGCAATCTCTATGGTTTTCAGGAAGTGAAATTCAACCACTGTTTGTAATCAACTAATCATCAACAGTCATGCATTGTTCAATGGCATGAAAGTAATAACTTTTTCCATCAAAAATTGGAACATGCATTCCATGTGTGAATCTATGCTTGAATATTGATATCCTCTACTACATAGGGTGAAACTTCTAAAATTTCAAAGTAAATACTTTCTTACTTTGCATATATTTCATTTGAATGTTGATGGGTAACATCATCAACTTCAAAGACATGAATATGTTTATCTACCTCTACCCAACTCCAAGGCTCCATCCTGGAGGTTTTCTTTTAACCCTTTGTTGCATAAGGCTTCTAACTTCAGAAGCTTCGTTCCATAATCCTTTTGTTGTATAAATGTGTGCTAGAGTTAAATATGGAGCAGCATTACATGGTTCCATCTTAATGAGCTGATTAGCGGCCTCCCTTCCAAGCTCTACATCTCCATAAATCTTGCAAGCACTCAAGAAGGAACTCCAGATTATACAATTTGGATCATAAGGCATTTCCTCCATCAAATCCCTTGCCTTTCTTAGATTTCCATTTCTAGCATGAAGATCAATCAAGCAAGCATATATATCTATATCAGGAGACAAGCCATACTTTGTTATCATTTTGTTGAAATATTCCTCCCCTTTGTCGATAAATCCTGCATGATTGCAAGCTGTTAAGACCGCAGTAAAGCAGACATGATCAGGAATTAACTCTTTCTTGGTTAATAAATAATCGAAAAGTTCCAAAGCCTCTAAACCTCTCCCACATTGAGCATAACCCATGATCATGGATGTCCACAACACAGTGTTCTTTTTAGAAGTCTGATCCAACACACATTGAGCCTCATCAATGTTACCCCCCTTTGAATACATATCAATCAGAGCGCTGGCCACATACACATTCCTTTCAGAACCCATTTTAATAACCAGAGAGTGCACTTGTTTTCCTTGAAGAAGCATTGCAAGGCTGCTGCATGCACTTAAAATGGAACATAAAGTATGATCAGTAGGACTCATATTTTGTTCCCGCATTTCTACAAATAGTCTCAGTGCATCTTCACTGTACAAGTTTTGGCAATATCCAGAGATCATTGTATTGTATATAACAGTATCCTTCTCACTAGTTTCATCGAATAATAATACAGCATCATCAATTTGTCCCCAATTTGCATAACAATCAACTAAGGAACTGATCACAAAATTGCTCGTATCAAATCCTAGTTTGATGACATGAACATGAAGAGTTGGACAATGTTCAGGGGCTCCATTTTTCCCGACACATGCATTTATGACACTAGTCAGGGTAAAACAATTGGGCCTAATTTGAGTTCCTAACATTTCTTTGAACAACAAGAAGGCATCTCTTCCTTGTTTGTTTGCTGAAAATCCAGCAATAAGTGAAGTCCACGACACCTGATCATGTTGTTTCATGGCTCTAAATATCTTCCTTGCATCCACAATGGCAAAACATTTAGCATAGAAATCCACAAGTGCACTACTAAGGAACAAATTATCCTCGTATCCAGATCGAATCATATATGCATGGATTTGTAAGCCCAAATGCCAATTCAGGGTTTTTGCACAAGTACTAAGTGCATTACAAAGAACATACTTTGTTGGCTTCTCCATTAGTCCATTCATTCTGTTTAATGACTCTAGTACTTGGAATGTACTTGCACTTTTAGAATGCTTTCTAATGCAATCATTTTTACAGGCTTTTCCAAAGAATTTCTGCATCAAACCATCAGCAACGAAAATTTTAGATTATGCATAATATCTATATGGTAGAAAACATCATGTTTCAGAACATAAGATTGTATAAGTTCACGATCTAGCAACCCCTTAGCGTGCTCGTGTAGGGCCAGAATTGGGGTTTGGTGGGCGCGGACGGGATCGCCACGAAAAATTGTAGAGACGGTTGAATCGTGCGTTCAAATCGATCTTGTTCATCTTCTTGATCTCTCTGGGTTCGTGGGCTGGCAACCCGGTTCCTTAAAACACGATTTATCTCTCAGACACCCAGAAAACACCTATTTTTCCTGTCACTTGAAACGGTTCTTTTGCGCACCCAATAACTATTGAAACTTCCCAATGCACCCATTAAGGCTTAATTGGTGGAAACATCCAATACTACCCCATATATTGTGGTAACGTTACCAATCAATCATCCAGATTCACACAGTACTTCACTCCCTCTCTCAGGTTCATCTGTTCCACTATTTATTTATTTATTGATAAAAAATTTCCACTACATTTAAATACCCTGTTCTGTCTTGACAAAAAAAAAAACAGAAAACACATTCAAAAAAAAATCTTCAAGCACAAGACGCCAATCAGTCTGTAATGAATCGGAGCCTTCGTGACTAAGGTGATATACATACATACAATGCAAACATCAGGAAGATATAGGGGATTATGAATGATCACTATGTGTGTGTGGAGAGAGATGGAGGGAGACCAAAAGGTACAGTGACGTGACAAAACCCATGAACATCTAAAAATCGAACTAGAGACAACATGAACATGGACACAACACATGCGATGTCTAAAATACAGGACACAGGGACAAGATGCACACACACAAAGATACAAAAGGGTTATAAAGCATAGCATTCAAAGTTTAACCAAACAGCTTTGAAATAGTGGGATGCTTACCCAATTTACCCTTATCATGAATTTGAGAAGGACTTGTAGCTAACAACCTCTTGCCTTGGTTGATTTTTCTGCAAAACATGTCAAAACGGAAATCAACCAAATTGTTACTGTTGCTTCTGTACTCTGTTATTTCCTTTCACACAAAAAAAAAAAAAAAACACACATTGTAACACTTATCATAATGTGCATTTCATGTATTCGTAAATATATTAAACTAGCAAAAGACCCATGCATTCGTACGGGTCGCGTGACATTTCGGTAATATTTTTTTCAAAGGACTTTACGGTAATCATATAAAAAACAATATACTACTGTCCCTATTTATAAACCTTTTTGAGATTTTTTATTTGTACTTTTTTATAAGACCTCTTTGCCATTTCCAACTGCATTATTTTACATACCTCTGTTTATTATACATCTTTTTCTTCAATTAGCAATTTTTCTTTATGAGAAAGTCGATATGATAAAATATTAAAAATCATGACTATTATCAAAATATCAACATAAATATTGTGTTTTTAATAAATGCTACATTTTTTAAATTTTATATGCAAAACTTATAAAGTACCATCTATCCAAAAAGATTAAACACAACTTGAAAATAATCATGAGTTCGGATTTTTGACAAAGAAAATTCTAAGAGTCGTTAAAGAAGACAAAATAAATACAGTTACCGTCTTTAAAGAAGACAAAAATTTATATTGATTGTCTAAATAGCCCATTTAGACATCTTTTTGCTTGAAATTCATAGTTGCATAGCAACATAATCTAAAAGAATGCATGTCTGAAACTTTTTCATGCTTCAAGTGTTTTGTCTAAATCTTTTTCACTTCTGAAAAATAACAGATTAGCAGCATTCTTTAATTTTATCTTGTTTTGACAAAAGCAAGTTATTCAACTAATAAGTTTGGAAAGAGAGAAAAAAGACATCAAAGTTGAGCTAACGTGTAATTTTGCGGGTATGGATTTTTTTGCAATCTCGTATTGTTGGGATGAAATTTAGGTGTCAAAGTCAAACTATAATGGAACGAACAGGATATTCAATCGACTAACAAATTGAAAATCATACCAAAGAAATAAAATCCACCGTCATTAAAGATTAGACACCTCAGGATAATTAGATGCTAATATCTACTTATACTCTTTTAGTCTTGAGTGAATAATAAAATCAAACATGTGGCAGACATTTTTTTAAGAGCAGAAAAAAAACATGGTGATGAGCACATCTTACTAACAACTTATCCATTTCCACCTTCTAACAAACATGTAGTTAGTAAAGGATACAAATATGGAATGAATTAAACAAACCTGTAAACTTGAGAGAAGTCAAATCAATGGATCTATTCTTCAAGAAGCAAGCTAACAAAACAAATATTAAAAAAAAACATAAGTAAGCCATGTTATATGAAAAATGGAAAAGAAGATGATTGATAGGAACTCACGTACAGGATCGTAGAGAAAGGGGGTATGAATTATGAAATGCTACTTTGAGTTGTTCGGTCAGAGTCAGACTTGGGAAATGATTTTACATTGGCATAGGCAAATACGGTAGGGAGCTTCTATGGTGCAGTCAGAAAACTGACTTTTTTGAAAAAGTTAATTTTGATTTTAAGGTTTGATTCATTTTTAAATTGTTGATTACTGATTAATGATCAATAGTAATTCAT
>Ga0315914_1000800_pt1 | contig 42952 bp, 22 predicted proteins | sample MpolenodulesMG_FD_203920 | JGI IMG/M metagenome (GOLD analysis project Ga0315914, IMG submission 203920) | Medicago polymorpha root nodule microbial communities from Los Angeles, California, United States - elongated nodules | ecosystem: Host-associated > Plants > Roots > Nodule | place: USA... | reverse complement strand
TTCCTAATCTCATAAACTGATTATATGCTCTCTTAATCAACACATACATATTTTATGATGAATCACAGTGTTCCGTCGTTTCAACATCTTTCCTTTTGAATTTTTTTTTATCGAATACGTTATTGAACCCGTGCAAAGCACGGGTTTATAACTAATTTATATAAATAATTTATCAATAGACCTACACATCGAAAACGGAACTCAAACTCTTGTTGTTTTGAAATATAAGCTAAATCCTTATCATTTTGAATCAATCTTACATGACATTTCATTATCGATATTAACTAAGTTTTAATCAGTACTATATGTTTAGTGGAAACTATGAGAAGATAAACCTAATGATTCCACTAACAAGGTTGGAGGGTTTATTGTTTTATATAAAGTCAACCTTCCCTGGTCTTGGAGTGAACCTGACCCACGAAATGAATGGCTCTCATTGGCTGCTAGCCTGTAAGGTTGGAGGTGTGATTATTTTGGAAGATATCAAATCCATATTTTGGCCGTAACATTATCATCTCTATTGTGTTGAGAAAAGACAGACCGACAAAATAAATCGCTATATGTTCATGAAGTCACTTGATGAGAATTAACGACATTAATAAAATAATTCTAAGGACCTTATTAAGTTTAAAGTTTTTATACAATTATGAAAAGCTCAAGTTACGCATGGAATAAAAATAAGGCTTAAAAATAAGTTTATAGAAATTACAATCGCTTATCTTAGAGTTGCTTTTGTGAAGATAAATTAGGTCTAATATATAAAAAAAAAACTCAAATTAATTGTTAGAGATTTTTTTCGGTGTCCGAGATTCAAACTCAAACCTTACATATATTATACATTGTCTTTATCATGGAGACGGTCTTGGTAGTGTTTACCACTACACTACAACACGGTTTATCATAATTCATATTAGGGTTAATAGTGTTTTACCCCCTTGTAATATAGGTCATTTTCGGTTTTACACCCTGTAAAATATTTTTTTTGATTTACCCCCTAATAGGTCATTCAAAAACCAATTTTTTATTTTTTTTCTTCAGAAATTCTGGTTTTTGAATGACCTATTAGAGGGGTAAATCAAAACAAAAATATTTTACAAGGGGGTAAATCAAAAAAAATATTTTACAGAGTGTAAAACCAAAAATGACATATATTACAGGGGGTAAAACACCATTAACCCTTCATATTAATGTCGTGGCTTTAGTGATTAAACTTAAGCATCTAATGTGGTTACCAACTGCTGTTTATTTAAAAGTATTTTCAAAGTGTCCTGCCAGATTGACTCATCTGCTCCCTCATATTGTCTTAATTTGATAGCTTATCTATTTTATTTCTTTATTATTGCAATGCATGAAGGACGAAACACTTTAGATCAAATTTAGAGTACTTAGTATTGCAATGCATGAAGAAATTTTAAAACGAGTATCACACAATTTTAAGTTCGATTCTCTCCTACCAATTTTATGTGCATTAGATGTAACACAATCACAACCGTGGTCTACCTGCTTGCTACCGCCCTCCGTTCATTCTTGCGCCACTGTTGTTCCTCCACCTTTCATCCTACCTCCAGCATCCCAACTGTTTTGCTATGTTGCCACTTAAAGAGGAGCACACTTTAAGTCTCAAACCAATATCACCAAATCAACTCAAGTGAGTTTGATGCATTTATTTGATGCATGTATTCTGAGTTGATTTGGAGATAGAAATGGTACAATTTTGATTTTAGACATTGATTCCCAAACTTGCAATCTCACCCACACAAATCAGTACGAGAACAAAGAATCAACCGAGGGCCGTTGAAGCTGGGATGATGGTCGATGGTGGGTGAAGGAATTGCGGCGGCATGCAGGGTTCAACAGAGGGCAGGGCAGTGGCCCGCAGATGGGATTGGGTTTTGCAGCACGGCATGTGTTTAGAGATATGAGCTTCTTTTTTTCTTTAAAAAAATATTATAAGGGCAGACATGTGGCTCAATTTGGTGCATTTGATTGATCTGATGGACACGGTTTGTTGAAAGTTACTCAACCCGGGGGTTTCAAAATTGGCTTCAATGAAGAATAGCACTGCTTTAAATGGATTTGGAAAATGAAAAGTAACTAACTAGAGGCAAACTTGTAGCTGGGAGTATTATTTTTCAGACTTATCATTGTTAAACAAAGGCCATCAAAGAAAAGAAACTATACTCATGATGCCAGCCTGTGGATCATGGCCTTTCAACAAAAGTTTAGTGCATTAACTCTCAAAGCTTGGTCTGAGAATAACTAGAGCATTCAGAAAATTGGCCACAGATTTTGAATCAAACTGAAATCCAAATAAAACTGGGAAATAAATTCAAATCTAAATCGGGTAGTTAAATACCACGCATATTCAGCCAACATGGTAGTAGTATGTTCTAGTTAAATCCGGTAGTTAAATCGACCACAAAAATATATTTGTTCACCAAATCTTGAGTACTACAACAGGATTCAGGAGGTAGCATTATTAAAGGAAATTCATACCTGGACCTAGAACTTCCATGTTCAAGTATCTTATCCTACAACTAGGGCCCCTTATTGATAAGTTGTCATCTTAAAATGATAAAGAAAAATACAGAATGAACTGGTGGCAACTTTCATGAGAATTTTGAACAATAATGCCAATATTATGATGGGGAACTAAACAAAATAGACTTTAGAGGACCTGGAGGTGCACAGCTAAACACATCTATTTTCCTCAAGATAATGCCAAATGTATATCAAGAGAGAAATTCCATGTCGGATAAGTATCACAACAGAGAGAATCAATATTTGATTAGTACGAATTTTTCAAAGAAGATTCAAGTAAACAACCAAAACTGGAAATAACAATATGGTAAAGAGAGTATATAGAAATCTCTCTTCTGTTATTACAATCCATGAAATCAAGACAAGCAAAATAATCTTGACACACGTAACATGAAGTGCAAAGCCCCTACAATGTCTCCATTCAGAAATCACCTGGAATATAAATAAACAGCCAACTGTCCCATTATCAGAAACAATAAATGTAAATGCTTGACTAAGATGATGTGATAACCATGTATATAGAAAATCAAGTATGTAAAATAACATCAACTAGAATAACAGCTTATTACTCATAGAGACATAGTTCGTCAATTCAAGTGATAGTAGGAGTAAGCAATTAAAGGTGTTGGCGATCAAATTTGGCTCATCTTTAGTGTGTAAAGTGTAAAATGACAAACTCAAGGGTGTTTATTTCAACAAACCGATGATTTGTTATGATACTTAAAATATCAACCTTTGATTTGTTAATCAATGGTCCCTAATATTCACTTGCTCTCTAAAGTGAATTATCGCTTTAGAGGAGCATAATTCATAGGTGATCAATACGTGGAAATGATCCATTTTGTTGTTAATTGGTAATTCATTAGACATTAACACCAGCATAAGAAAACATCACAATACCTTCCCAGATTTTAATCTCATAATAACAGTAACATTAAAGAACAGTTAACATCCCACAAACAAAAACACTATCATTCTTAGCCTTTTACACGAATTTTGTGATAGGCCAAAGGCTACAAAGTATTATATAATTTGCTTCTGCCAAGTTAAAATTTATTTTCCCACGCAGACCATGGGCCTGTTTGGATTGGCTTATTTTTGAGCTTATGAGAAATAGCTAATGCAAAAAAATAAGCTTTTATGTTAATTCTTAAGTTCTCACTTGTGAAAATTGTATCTTCATAAGTTGTTTTTTCATAAACTACCTTGATAAGCTTATGAATAATACATAAAAGGTCATTTATTTGCATAAGCTGTTTTGCATAAGCTCAAAAATAAGCCAATCCAAACAGCCCCACATCAGATTTAAATGAAAATCACACTCACATTTTATCTGAATTCAACAACACAAATAATGCTCTTCAAAATGGGGACATTCACTGCTTTAAATCACCAACATGATCGCAATGAAATATCACTTTTAAATGCATCAAAGCATATAAAACTTCAACTATTGTTTTGTTTCCTTTTTCACAATTACTTAGGTTTGGTTCATGTTTCAAGAACAGAATTGTTCTGGAGGTTTAAAATTGATTTTGACATGTTAGGTTGCTATCAATTAAAATTGATTTTGGCTAACTTAAGCTAAGGATAATTTGTAGCTTGTGAGTTTAATCGTGATTTTTACACTGCAATCCATTGTTCATCTCATTTTTACGTAAATGCATCAAAACATAAACTACTTCACATTCAACACACTATTATAACTAAAATCAATTCATTCAAAATCAATTTTTGTCACACTAGACCCAAACATCACTTCATACACAGATTTGATATTAAAAGCTTTTGTGATCTAATTCATCTTTATGGATTGATAAAAAAAAAAAAAAACAGCGCAACAAACACGAATTAATACTAAAAATTGATGATTAAGATTGGGTGAGTTAGGGTTACCTTTTGTGATGCTGAACGAATTTCGAATTCTTAGCATCTTCCTCTGCAACAGAATCAAAATGAAGGTAAATTAGATTTATTACGATAATATCGAAAACCCTAATTCTACAGTAAAAAAGGAATTACCGGTAAGACCAAGAGAGAATTTGGTGACAAGAGCTCCGGTGACGGCGAATCCAACGAGGAATGGCCATGTACGTTTAAACTCTCTCTTGAAGAAAACTGGCCATGGATCGAACTGTCTCATTTTGAGATGTTGATGATGATATGCGTGTGCTTCAGTTGATTCTTTGCAGTTGCAGCTTCTTGTTTGTTCTCTGTCACACCAAAGTTATGGTTTTTGTTACAAAAATGGCACAATTACATGGACCCAAAATGATATTTATTATTGGGCCTCAAAATAAGGCTTTGGAGATTGGGAGACTTATTTCATACTTCCTCTTTAGACCCCATAGTTTCTCTTTATTCTGAAAAACAAGAAGTTTTCTTCATGAGTGCCTTTAAGACCTTTAACTAGTAACTTTCTTGAAAATTTATGTAATCAATACATCATAAATTGAAATATTTGACCTTTTTATAGAATAATTCGTTTTTTGAAATCCTTAAAAAATGTTCTGAGGACACTCGTTAACGAGACCCTTTAGATTTTTATGCAACCCAAGAGTTTTCTCTTGAACAATTTGCATATTTTTGGTGGGTTCAAAAGAGCAATCATCGAGTTATTTCTTGGACCTTATTCAAGTTTAATGGGTCTTTAAAGTTCCATTATGTACACACTCTTATCTCTTTTCACACATTATTATGCTATAAAAATACATTTGTTTATGATATGTTACTCACATGACATGAACGAAGTTGGTTGTTAGTCGTAAGATGTAACCTTTTTCCTAGGGATGGCAATGGTACCCAATGGGTAGGGTACAATGGTACTCATCCCCATACCCGCGTTTGTAAAAAATGCTCGTACCCGAGCTCGTATCCTTATGGACAACAACTTTAGTGCCCTTCCCCATACCCTATGGGCACCTAAGTGCCCATACCCGCAACCATTACCCACACTTTAAGTATGAAAAGACAATAAAAAACATTAGAATTGAAATAAAACTATGATCCAAAAAAATTCAAATCAACTCGTAAAATAGTATGAATCGTAGTATTTAGCCAAAAAACAAAGAAAGGCCGACAGCGGCAGAGATTTAACACAACAGGAGGGGTAGGGTTACTGTATTAAGTTATTTTAGGATTTATGTTTAGGCTTAAATAGTTAAATAAATTAATTAATTGTACACCAAAAATAAATAAATTATTTATCATATTATATAAATACATATATGCGGGTTGCGGGACTGGGTAGTATAGTGCCCATACTCATTCAAATTTACGGGTAATTACCCATACCCAAGCTCAGACCCATAACGTGGGGTTTTACCCCACCCATAATGGGTATTTTTTGCGGGTGCCCATACGGTCTGGGTTCAATTGTCATCCCTACTTTTTTCAATCTCCTTGCTTGTTTTCAAGTTTTTTTAACCCACGGATTCACTGAGGAAAGGGGGTCCTGATTGTTGATTTTATGACGGTAAAATTACAAATCTATAGGAAGGATGAATAGATTTCCTAAAAAATTTACGTGTGGAAACATGATTTTAAAAAAAAAATAGTTTGACAATTAAAATTGTGACATAGGCAAAAAAAAAAATGTAAATTCAAACAATGTAAACACTAATAATCAATATTGAACGAGCAATTCACATATCCATTTGGGTTGGTTTGGTAGTATTGAGTTAGAATCTAGCAATGTGTTTCTCCTGCAAGTCTAATGTTCGATTTTCTCTGGTGTCAATTTGGGTGGACTAAAGTGCTTCCCCTCAGTCATCCTCACTATGGGGAACGTCCACCCTTCGTAGAAAAATCTATGGTCTTGCACAATGATTGAATGTTTGCACGATGTGCAACAAGGTTGATTACAAGCAATTAACGAATCTTGTAACTCTTTAACCTAAAGATAACCAAGGCCCTAAACTAATCGTATCAAGATCATCCTTAACTTAATTCAACTTTGATATCCACAAATTTGATACCTCAAACCTTCAATATTGAATCCTATGAGATTCTTCGTCAAGATTGCTTCTTCTGCATAGGTTCCTTCGATTTCCTAGCTTGTAGAGGTAAAAACCCTAGCTTCATGAGGAAAAAAGAAAGTCTTCATGTGTCCTTTGAAACTTTGAACAAACTAATTCCTTAAAGGATCCAAACCATTACAAAACCTACAATTTTCCCTCTAATCCTAGATCCAAATTCTCACAAAGAACTATAAAGAAAGAGTTTTCTTAAGGTTTTTAGAGAAGGAGAATAGAGAGAAAAGCAATGAATGAATTTATTGAATGTAAATAATAAGGGGGAAGTTATGTTTATAGGTGGAGGGTTTTAGAACAAAATAATTTTGATTTTTAGTGAAAAAACAATGCCTTATTCGATTCAGAGAAAATGTTAATCGATTCAGGGACAAAATGCATTCTAGACATGGTTTGAAGATTTAATCGATCCAAATGAAGATGGAATCGATTCAAATCGTATCCTACATGATTTGAATTGATTCAAAAGTGTCTCATAACTCTTTGTTTGCACTGAATCGACTCAAGGAGTCCTTTGTGACATTTGAATCGGTTGATAAGTGTAAAAATGTATTAAAATTTGATAAACACCCTAAGACCTTAGACTATGTAAAATATGATTTTCACCTCAATTTAGGTTTAAAGCATGAGTTTAGCAAAGATTTTATGCATGCAACATAGGCTTATTCAATGTGAGAACAAATTCTAAACTCAAAGGGACAAAATACAATCTAAAACTATCCTAGAAAATGAAACATCACTCAAAACCAAAGAAACATGATAAATAATCATATATTAATTTATTTTTTTTAAGAAATGATCATATAAAACTTGAATCACACTTAATTTAATTAAGGGTTAAATATGTTTTTGATCCCTATAAAATTGAAAACTTTTATGTTTAGTCCTTACTTAATTTTAATAGCTTTTTTAGTCCCTACAAAAAAAACTTACTTATAATTTTAGTCCCTGCTAAAACAAAATTTGTTTAATTATCCTTAAACTCTTAAATTTTTGAACGATTTTTTTGTGACAAGTTTAGAATACTATGAAAGATTCATTGGCTAAAGTTTAAAAATTTCTAACTTGAAACGAATTAAATATGAATTTTTTAAAACGACAAAAGTTAAAGATACAAAGTAACAAAATTTGGATGTAGAAATCAAATTTTGCGATAATTTTTTGCGGAGGAACTTTTAGTAATGTTCTAAACACGTATGCAAAAAATTGTTCAAAAACATAAGAATTTAAGCATAAATTAAACAAATTTAAATTGAGAATTGACTAATACTCAGTGCGCAGAAAAATAAAATTAAGGACTAAAAGAACTGTTAAAATTAAGTAAGAACTAAACTTTAAAAGTCCCAATTTTACAGAGATAAAAACATATTTAATCCTTTAATTAAAAAAAACATTTATTTGGTCCATAATTTAGAGTAAACAAAGTAAGTATTCCACTAAGTGGGGGGCTGAAGCTGAACGATGCTTGTAACACCGGGTCTGGATGTGAGCTAGCTGGATAGTTTTGAAAGTGTGTTAAACTTGGGTGACTGACTGGATTTTCCCTTGACGTGTCTTAACGGTGGCATTCCCACATGGCTTATACCTAATAACCATGTGCACTTCCTCAAACACTATCTCATTGGTTTGTTTTCACAACCCGGGGGTCCTACTTTCATGCACAAAAGACAACTTTGTATTGTGGCCAAAAACAAAAACGACAATATACCTGCATGCCCGACGAATATTATTTATATAATTATCTTATTCAAATGTTAATTAAAAGTTTAAACATAGGTTCAGTCAATGAAAGGAATTAACAAATAATAACATTATAAATATTTCTATTCTCTGCTTTTACGTTTGTGAAATTGACAGGTTAAGTCGTTACCCGTTAGGAACAAAAGTGGTAAAGTCTAATACCACAGGCTGGTCAAGAATCACCACTTTTTTAATCGTTTACTAGTAGGAGAGATAACTAGAGTATATTTAAAGAAAAAAATTCATGCTTATATAATGAAAATCAAATAATAATAATAAAAATATTAAGGGGCAATGTTTGAATAGGTTACTGAAAGTTTCTTCGTATTTATTTCATAATATTAATATAAATAATTTATACTTTTAGCTTATCTTAGTAATTCCTTAAAAAAAACTTATCTTAATAATTGTTTTGGAATAATTAATTATTAGTAGATGATTTACCCAAACACACTCTTTATAGTTCATCACTTTGTATGATTTTTCACAAACATCTAGCTGAAAATCCTCATTAACGTGTGCACATACACTAATTTGCTTGTTCCAACATTTTTTTAATGGCTAATTATATATTTTTTTTGACAAATTTAATGGCTAATTATATAATTATATGCAATTGCTTAGTACGCAACCATATGTATATCATCATATATTTGTAGTAATAAATTTCTCCAAATTAAATGAATTCAACGTTAGTTCAACTTTGAAATCATCCTTTAAGAATTTATAATGTGAATGTTAGTAGTATATCTAATTATCTTTATCATAGATTCATAGACTCGTAGTCATATACCCTATATTTTGACAAAATATATCTTGTACATATTGTCATAGCTAGAAGCTAGTTATACTGGAAGTCAATTAATATACAAGTCAAAAACCCTTAACTAGCTAGGTTCATTAGGGTTCTAGCGTTGAACAATTAGAAATCTAACTTTACATGGTTTTTGCGTAACGTTATTATGAATTGTAATCATGTTATTATTATATTTTTACATTAAAAAGTCTTAAAAAAAAAATTGGACAAGAAGTCTTGATATTTTTAAATTCCAAACTTAATCATCAATTACATAGATCAATTGAACTATGCTTTCTCTCAAAAAAAAAAATCAATTGAACTATGCTTATTAGAGTACACATCATAACAATTACAGAATTACTTGTATTGTATACTAATATGATTCTAAGAGGACAAAGGACTCGTCGGTCACAAAACAACGTATACACTCAAAAAAAAAGAAGTAGAAATTGCAGAATTAAGGGTCAACCTTCGACGGTGCACAACGCAAAGCTTACACGTACAGTCACATGTATTTTTTTTGTTAATGCATGTGTTGAGACACTAGATACATTGTATTATGAAGAAGTAATGACTTTAATTTTTATTTATTTATTATGTGAACCGTTTTGTCGTACGCAAGATATATAAATGAATTTATGCTAACTAAATTATAAGTAGTTTTGTACGTTTCCTATAGGAAACAAAATCTAGAATAGTAGCTCTAAATAAATTATACGAATGATCGTCATTATATTACAGCGACAACGTACAGTAGCACTATTAAATTTTGAACAACCGATTGTATAAAAAAGATTAATTGCGGTGGGTTGATGGTTCAAAACAGTTTTGCACATACAACCAATTAAAACATTTAGAATCGTCACATCAATTAATGATTTTAATTTATGTGGGTCAAATGTGGCAATTCAGAATGTTTTGATTGGTTGTGTGTGCAAGACTGACCTTAGTTTTCTCTATCTAGGTTCTCTCTTATATTTTCTTCATTGAAGGGATGGTTTTAAGTCAAATTTGACATGAAATCACCCATTTTTCCATCTTTTCATCTCTATTTCAATTTAAATAAGTGATTTTCATATAGATATAGTTTTTTTTCTTTATGATTTTGTCGCTTAAGTGCGACGTTGTGTTTGTCCATCGTCTTGGTGTTATTTGACTTTCCATCTTGTTGTGGTGTTCATTTGGTTCATAATGAAAGATCGATTATTTAATAAATGATTTAAACGTCAACGTTGCAAATCATGAGACATGCGTATTCCAGTCGCTTCAATTTTACAAACATGTAAGGATTTGATTTTTAAGAGTTTGTGTACCCCTTATACTCATTGTTTAATACCATTATTTGCTTATAAGAAAATGCATTTGTTTATGAAAAAAACTAAGTATCCCACAATTGCAATATTTGAGAGGTTTGAAGTGCAATTAAATTTTATTATTAAAAATTCGAAACTGAAAGTGCATTGCATATAGCTTGTATTCATTTTTTTTTTGTTGACAAATATAGCTTGTATTCATGTGATTCTTTATTCATAAATTGCCAAACTTAATTATTTGGCTTTCCTCACTTTTTCGAAGTAACTGATTTTCGTTCTATCTGCAATAAAAAAAACGATCCTATATGCCTACGGTATTATTGTAAAGCACATGATGGTTTCATTTTTTTACATTATCTAGCAATGGTATACTAGATTGTGTTGTGTACTACTCGATAATCCTAAACTGAACCTTAATAATATAGTTGACGTCTCATGTTTTCCTGCCTTATTATTCTATATTATATTATATTAATAATTAAGATTTTCGTGTAAGCAAGGGAATGGTCGTTTACATCTATTTATAATTCATAATTCATAATATTAGAATGTTTCTCAAACGATTGATCATTCGGACCACATTTACTGTCTAAGGTAAATTTTATTTTATTTTTTACAAAAACAAAACAACATTCATTCATTTAAATCGGCAGAGTACATCAAATACAAACATCGTTAAAAATGCAAAGGATGAATCTACAAATAAACTTAGAGCATCCAAGTTAATAGCATACAACGGTAAAATGCTTACAAATAATACGATAAAACATAAGTCACTTAAATACCCATGCTTCTGGATCTACAACGTTGACGCCAAAATCATTGGTTGAATTTGTAATTGACTGATGTCGATCTTTCAATAGAAGCTAAATGAACACTGCAACAAGACGCGAAACAACACAACGCCGCATTTAGACGACAAACAACACCTCGCCGCATTTAGACGACGAAATCACAAAAAATACAAAAGCAAAAATTGGATATATGTGAAAACCACTTATTTAGATCGAAAGAAAAAGGAAAAAGATGTAGATGAGTGATTCTATAACAAAAAATGACCTAAAACCACACCTCCTCGATGAACGAATGAGAAAGAAAGTTTAGAGAGAAGTTGGAGTTTCTCTCAATAAAAAACTAGGTCTAAGGTAAATTAAAATGAAGATATTAAAAAAAAAGGAAAATTTATATACATGTATATCTATCTACGAAACCCTTAAAAATGTATATCGATCATCGTAAAATGAAGTGTAAGGGGTTTGGACTCCTTAAATAAGGGTTGAGAGGATCGATTTCTGGCTCTTATGTATAGAGAAAATTCGATTGAAAAATGAGAATACATATTGCGTGTCCCACAAATTCACCAACAAATATTAGTTATTACTTGTGTATAAGTATCACACAAATTTATCAATAGAGATCAGCTACCATTAAATGAAAGTGTAAACTTGGTAGCAATAACATGGGAAAGTAAATACTAATAGTGTTTCGTTTCTTAAAGCTAAAGCTATACATACATTTTTGTTATAAAATAAATAAAAAAAGGCTACAAAAGAAACAATAATAATCATTTCATTCATTTTATTTTACTAAAATAAAATGTAGATTGAGCTCCGGTGTAAGGTTCAACAAACGTTTATCGAAGTATTTACATATCATCTATCAAAAATATTTTCTGATCGTCAACGAAAGTTGAACTTAAAATCATACAGATGAATTAAGTTTTTATCAACTAAGTTAACTTTTACTGCTATATTCGTTTTCAATGAAATTAGTAAGCGTTTTGCCTTTTACATTAGTACATCTTTTTTTTTTGTTAACTTTAGTACTTAATCTAATATGTTTGTTTCAAGTTTACCAAATTTATTTCTAGGAATAACATTCCTTAGAATATAAAGATGAAAATTTTATTCCAAGGTATTTATAAAAAAGTTGTTTGGTTGACATTATAATATTCCCGAGAACCATAAAAATAGAGATTATATTAGGTAATTACACATGAAATTATTCTCATCTTCATGGGAACTTTATTCCCAACTTGTTGGAGAGAGATTCTCGCATAAGTCTATTTCTATGAATATTATGATTTTTTATTTATTTTAACACTGTTTTCTTTCTCTAGCATTGGCTACATACCATGGAGTTAGGAATGTTCTAATTCAAATCGATTTAAATTAAAATTGTAATTGATATAGAAACTAAAAAACTGTATAAAATTAAATATTATCGGGTGTGTTTGAGATGTATTTTTTTGAAGATCACTCAGATCAGATCGAATTTTGAATTGATTTTTTAAATCGAACCTAACTGCATACCGCATACATATAATTTAATTAATAGTTCTTTTTTATTAGTATATATTGCATTGATCTTATTATTTGTTGGTTTTTAATTTTTTTAATACCACTTATTAATTTAATTAATTTAATTAATTCTATTTTTTTATATATATTTTAAACATAATCAATCATATTATCATTCTATGAAATTAATCTTAAGATATTATGTGTTATATTTTGCATCAAACTTATAATTTTTTCTGTACAATATTAATTACAAAAATTAAAACTTGTAATTTGGATATTAAAAAAACAATCCAAATTAAAACAAATTAAATTGAATCGAATCAGATTGAATTTTTTAAATTAGTCATTCAAAACCGAACTAAGTTACGTATAATTTTATCTTTAAATTGGATGAGTTTTTTCCCTTAGAGTTCCTTCCTTTCTTAAAGAGGTTTCTAATTTTTCTTTGTTTTTTCGTTGGGGCTCGCCCCTTTACTTCATTAAAAAAAACTTTTGTCCTTGTGAACTTAGCTCAGTTGGTATGAACAATGCATAAAATATGCAAGGTCTGGGGTTCAAACCCTGGTCACCACCAAAAAAATTTAAAAAACTTTATCCAATCTTAAGGACCAAACGACCAACCTGTACAATCAGATTGAAAAAATGTGACGAATCAATATTCAAATCTTGTTTGAGAGAATTCATATTTTAGTGTTTTACATGCCTCAAATATGATTAGTTTCAATGGATGGGAAGAAATCAATGAGAAACAAAAAAAAAACAAGTCTTTTATTTTTTGGTACAAAATAAATAAGATTTAAAGATACTATTGAAGACAGAAAAACTATTTTTGAAATGTAAAATCGTACAAAGTTGGCATATATAAATAGATAGTGTAAAAAAGGAAACAAAAAGGAATGACTATTAATTTTTATAATTAATACTCAGAGAAATTGGACTGAGCATTTATGTTCATAGTTAAAAAAACTTAATTCTTAGGATTGTGATTGTACCATAGGAATTATAGATATCGTAGAAATCAAATTATAGGTATCATTGAATGATAGTAGTATATAATTATAGATGCCAAATAACTTCATTATAAATTTGATGTATTTTGAATTATAAATCAGAATGCAACTATAAAAAATATTCCACTAAAAAAACTATAAAAGTAACTCTTTTTGAGGGGTATAAAAGTAACTCTAATTTTTTGTGTGACTCATATAAAAAAGTAATTTTTAGAGAAAATATATTTTGCAAATAAAAATCAATGTATTATACATAAAATCTAATATCTTTGTAATATTCCGCGTTTTAGTTCAAGATGTTTTATCCGTTAGCTCGTTTTTATGTGCGTTTTAGGCCGAAGGGCATGTTGGTAATTGCATGTAGGGACTATTTAAGTGGGTTTAGACCCAAAACCTTCATTTCCAAATGTTCTCTCTCTCTCTTAAGCACAAGGACAGAAATCTGTCCTCTCTTCCCCACTCTCTTGAACTCATCTCAGCTTATTCTCCTCCCCAAAGAATCCTCCCAACTTGGTACAAGATTTCATTGCATGTTTGGAGCTTTGGTGAGCTTGAAGAGAACAAGCCAACATTCTTTCTTCTTCTTGCATTCTCATCTTCATAGAATGATCCAGCCCTACTGTTAGTGTCTGTGTGTGTGCATGCCATTTCTGAACTTTCAGGTGAGTTCACTAGCTAGCAAACCATCCCTGGGTTGTGTTGATTCTTGTGAGAATAGGTTAGATAGAAACTTGTGAAACCTAGGGTAAATGCCATGACTTTTGCTATGATTCTGTTGATTTTGTGTAATCTGTTGCCATGCAATGTTTCTAAACTATTTTTCAGGTACTATGGGTGCACTGTGAGCATTAGAGACTTGAATCTGGGTCCTTGGCACCAAAAATGCGATTTCTGCACTTCTGAACTGATGAATGCACGCTTAAACGTGCTCTGCACGCTCAAGCGTGCTATAGGCAGTGTCTCAGGCCACCTGCACGCTTACAGTTCGCTTAAGCGTACTGGTAAGCGACCAGCACGCTTACAGCACGCTTACTGCACGCTTAAGCGTGCTGCATTTTGACAGCATCTTTTAAAATATTTCCTTTGTGGCCTGAGTACTGTCCGGAACCGTTTTTACGAACCTTTACCAAATGAAAATGGTGGTGTCAAGACCTTCGATGGCAAGTCGATAATGTACACTCCTATGGTACAAAATCTTGATAAGATTGCATGTGTAACCTCACTAATTCAACGAACCACGGCTCCCGAGAGACTACACGATTATGCTGGGTAGAGACTATAATTGGTATACAGATACATAGAGCCCCATCTACTGATGGGTTAGAATAGCTTGTTGTGTCTCTAAGGCACGTTAGGTATTAACCTATTACGATTATGTTATGCTTCTATGAACGTTACAAATAATTAACTAAGATGTAGGTGCCGTGTCTCTTGCGATCCACGCAAGGTTGGGATCTCGAGAGGTTCTCGCCAGGAGAGCGGGATAAGCTCCGCAAGGGGGGCCCGCACGTCACTGAGAGAGTCCGATGTACCTTAGCTAGGATTTCATCGGTCATGTATGGGATTGTACTCGGGGTTACTCCACCCGATACACTCCGTAAAACGAATCAAGATAATTATATGTCACACCCTTATACGAATGGCTTATGATATGATATGATATGACTATGTACGATTGAGATATCTTATTAGATACCTACATGATATGTGATTAGAGAAAGCTATGAAACTATACCGTTGACGACCTTAGGTTTCCCTGATCGTCCGGTTTAGGATTGTGCCACGAATATGTTTTTAGGCCTCGATGCGTTTAGCGTCTCTTGGCGTAGCGGTCTTAGATTCCCTTGACCGCCGTGACACATATGATACAAGTTAAGACCTTATGACAAGTTAAGTAGAAACCTGTGACGGATCCTAGTGTGCACGACCGTCTAGGCGACAAGCCCACACACGTATAATCAACCGTCAGGTTGTATTGTAGTCACAGGGTAACCATAGGTTTTCCCCGCGGTTACCCATAGCTTAGGGTCTAGGTAGAACTCACTGAGGCATTATGTCTCATCCCACTCCTTCTTTGTTCAGGTTCGCAGGTTGTTCGAGGCAAGGGTAAGGAGAAGGCTTTGGACTGATCGTGCTTATGGATCCTTGCTTGTGCTGTCTAGCTTTTATTATGTTATTTTAGTTATATGTATCGTGATGAGACTTGTTGTACTCGTTTCATTAGACTGATAATGCTTAAATAATGTAATATATGACTTTTGTATCTGAATTCCGACTTATGTCGCTTTCTGTATTGTATGATTAATGTATCCAGTATCAGTTTTAACGAACGTATTAAGTATTCTAGACACTTTTAATACGGGCGTTACAATCTTATTTAAATTATTTATATTTAAATTATGCATTTTCGTTTTGTAATTTTTTTTTTATCAAAGATAATAAAAAGACCTCCTTTAAAAAAAATATCCTAAATACAATACAATTATGAAAAACATACGAAATGAGAAACAAATATTACAAAGAAAATATATTCTGTCAAAAAAATTACAAAGAAAATATATGAAAATCTTAATTGTTTATTGTTGAGAGAGAAATATAAGAAATGAAATATTAAATGATTAAGATTATTATATTAAAAGTAATAAAATTTATTGATTGCATGTAAAAGGAAAAAATAATAAAAAAGGGAGTACCGCTTTCACAAATAAGTAATAATCTATTTGGATTGTTTTAGTCGTGTTGGCTTGTGTTTTTTTTCGTAGTTTTAGATTTGATTTCTCTTGTGTCAATTTTGATGGATTAGTCTTTAAATGGACCCCTCATAAACAGACGATAAGATTGTGCTTCTTCAATTAGTCGATAATTGATCGGATATAAAATTTTAAAAAAAAAATAGAAAACAAAAGATCTTGAATTAAGAGTGATACTAGATGATATTACACAAACCATGTGTATAAATGAAATCCTTAATGGATTTTTTTTTTTTTGACAAAAAAATCCTTAATGGATTTGAAGTTGCCCAAAATATTACTCCTATTTGAAAAACCAATGATGGCTCCAAATAGCCAAAACCAAAATGATCTTTCAAGTACTGCATCCTAGCGAACATACTACTACTTCCCTACCTAATAAATACTGTTTCATAATCATAAACAGGTCTTTATTAAAGGTATTTATGTAGAGTTATTGACATTTAATATCAAAGCGCGTAAACACTAAACAAGGATTAAACAATTTTTTGTAAACAAGAGTTATTTTCATTTTATTTTTAATGTGACGGTGAGAGGAAATATATATACTAGAAAAGTTTTGATTTCGAATGAAAAGTATTTGTTCTTATAGTTACACCGCTTAAGTCGATCTTTATCTTGATGATTAGCCTCTATTATTATGTGCGCGAAAGATGTTTTTCGTTTAAAAAAAAAATAAACACAATCGTATTCATAAAATTTAGTTGGATATATACTTTTGATTCAATCGTTGAATGTCATATCACATTTTTATATTAATTTATATTAAAATAAATTTTGCCCGTAAATAACCAAACTTCAAGGTACGTACAAATTTATTAAGAAAAAAGAAGCTTTGATTTCAAAATGACATATACTAGGAAAGTTTTCATTGACCATAAAAACACAAACCATATAAGGGACAAGGTTCCTTAAAAAGTGGGAGGATTTCAGGGATTTTGTAATGCTAGAATTTGGAAACTCCAATTTCTTCTCCAAGGAATATCTCAGCATTCATTTTGATGATAGTGATGATTTGGTTCAAAGGAGTATTTCTGTGCAATCCTTTCTATTTACCACTTTTTCCCACCCCTTTTTTAACCATTATTTTTATTTTATTTTGTCTTATTTAACAACACGTGCAATTTTTTCATCTATAAATAAGAGGGTATTTCTTCCTAGCTAGCCAATACTTTGCATTTCAATCTTCACTCTTTCTCTCTCAAACAGAACAAAGTATGGAGGAGCTGGATTCAGTTTTCATTTACCAAGAGGTATGTTTGTTGCATATTTTATTGTATTCTTTTAACATATAATTCTCATCATCTCAATACTCTTTTTTTCCTCTCATTCGATCATTATTCTTCTGCCTTTTTTGGTTGAATGATTTTTCCATTTGTGGCTTCTTTCATTTGTCACTCTGTTTCATTATTAGTATTCTTTATGTGCATTTTGTTGTTGGATTGTTTATCACTAAATGATTCACCATTTTTTTTTCCACTATTCATTTAACTGACTTGCTCGTTCTTTTAAAATGGATCGTGGCTAAAAGGATCAAAGTATTAATCTGATAAAAAGTTTTTGTTTTTTTTATCTTTAAATAATTTTTTCTGCATCAACATTCTTTTTTTAATGACAAATACTAAAAAACTTTGTATCATGTTGAAGTAGAAATTGAATCTTCAGCAAAAGGATTAGATTCCAACAAAATGGTTGATTTGAATTTCTATTGGGAGAGTTGTTTATATTAAGTGTGCGGCAATGCCTCGATCATGATTATGATCAACTCCTTTCGATGGAACCAATCAAAATAAATAAATCAACTCGTACTTTATATTTTCGTGCACCAATGGTGCTGAAATAATCATTTCAAATTTTTATATGCGTAGACTTTTATATTTGGTTTGTGTGTTTGGTTGGGAAATGAATTACGTAACGTCGGGATGAGTTTAGTTGACGTGCAGTCAGCATCTCTGAATGGTCAAGTTCGTTCAAGATCAGACGATTTAGATATTAAAACGCTTTTTTATTTTCATCTAACATTAAATTGGGGGGTAAATTTTGAATCATCCGATCCCAATCAAACGGCCCTAGATCAGTCGTGCAGTCTCTCATGGTACATAGACCTGATTCGTGTTTGGTTACACCTTTCGCAATAGTGAAATGTTGTGGAAACGGGAGAGAGTCCGAATATTTTCTTGCATTAATTTCCATCACCCATTGTTATTTTTTTACATGTATTTTCTGGAATTTCGTCATTGACCTTCCTTATTAATTTTGGACAGTAATTGATTATTAATTATTGCATTAATTTTAGTAAAGTTAATGTGACATTTTCCTTTTCTAAGAAGGAAGGTTTTTATCATGGATTAATTTTTCCCGCAATTAGTTTACTATCATTTACAAAAATGCCCATAGTCTTTTTCTAAAACAATTGGTATCTATATCTTATCTTGCTACAAAAAATATTTCAATTAAACACAGTAATTTTTTTTCTACGGTTGTTTGAGATTTTATTGAGTTTTTTGTTATGCCAACGGGAGTGTTTGACAATCCAAACAACAAAGACATTGATCTTTGTTGGGTTGAGTGTAACTCAACTCTACTACTAACAAAATATGAACCATGCCTAAACATTTTTACAAGCCATAAATGAAAATATAAACCGCAGTCATCGCAACTCATCCGAATATTTCCTGATTCCGCGGCCATCGATGTTTTGACTGAATAAACGCATTAGATTCTGATTGCGTACAACCCAAATCCCTTGATTTCCATCACGTAACAAACATGATTAGTTTCATTTATGAACTATTTCCTTGACTTTAAATTATCATAATTTTTTCCCCTTCAAAACCAACTAAAATTTTCCTTGTTTGATTTTGCAGAGGGAACATGAACTAAGACAAAAGCTCATAGACACAACACTTGAACTTGAAGCAATGAAAAACATGAGGACAGAACTCTTCAATCTACTCAAAACAGCATACCAAGAAAGAGATGAAGCTAAGAATCAGCTGCAAAAACTAATGAACAACCTTAGTCCAATCCATTTCCAAGACAAGTTCATTGCTGGATTCCTACAAGAAAATCCTCCAATGTTTCACCCTTCAAACCCTAGCATTACAGAATCTAGCAGTCTCTCGCACGGTTCACCACCGGTCGATTCATTCTTTGAAACTGTTTCTTCACCTGAGTTTTCAAACACCAACATGGCCTATCTCAATCATCATCAAAATCAACACTTCAATTATTTGAGGGTGCCTAATGAAAAACCAGTTTCTGATCATGGAACTGTAGCTATAGATTCTATTGCTAAAGAAAAAGTTTTGCCTCAAAAGGGTAAACTTTTACAAGCTGTGATTGATGCTGGTCCTTTGCTTCAAACTATTCTACTTGCTGGACCACTTCCTACTTGGAGTAATCCACCTCCTTTGCAAGATATTCAAGTTCCACCTTTGAACATCAAAGTGTATGATAATGATGCTGCTATAATAATCGACCCGGTTTCTTTTCCTGCTATGCCGAAGTTTTCTTCAAATGTTATGTCAACTTGTTCAGCTTCTTCGATGCTTAACTTTGCTGGTAATCATGTTCCTTATGGTTCAAGGAACAATTCATGGAAGTATAGTTCTGATTCTAGTTCTAGTTCTAAGCGGCAAAGGTATCAATGATTTTGATGATTTTTTTCTCCTTTTTAAATGGAGTTATTGCAATTGGTGTAAATGGAATGGATTGGCATACACTCCTTTTGGTTATTATGGTTGAAAATGTTGGAATACTTCTTTGATCTTGCAAGTTTTTTTTTCTTTTTTAAATTTATGTCGCTAAATCTAATTTTCATCTCTTCAATGAAAATTCAACTTTGATTATACATGATTATTTTATCGGTAGGAATCGAATTTGATACCTCGAAGTTTACAACACTTATACACCCTATGCTTGAGGTGGATACAATTTGTTGTTTGGTTCAAACTGGTAGCGATTTATATTTAATTGTGTTAAAAATTTCATGTTTACACTTTTGTATGTAATGACAATCTAAAATTTTAAACATTATAGTTAGTACCGAAGACAAGACAAGGCAAGTTGTCAACCAATACAATGGAGCATCCTTAATATTATCTCCAACCGTGTATAGAAATTTGTTTTTTGCTAGCATAGTTATTTTAATATAAGATTTAGTGTGAATCAAGAATCGGCTTAATCTTTATTAAAATGTTTTCTGATACTGCAGAAGGTAATGATCATCAGAAACTGAAAATACAAGAATTTTGTATAATAGTTATTGTAGTGTGGGTTTTCTTCTTTATATCTATTTACCACGGCGCATTTCTGCGTCTGTTTTTTGTAATTTACCGTGCAATCGCCATAAGAAACCGTGTTCAAAGGCAAATTCCAGATGTGTCAAATTTTCAAAGACAACTTTCAGAACTGGCGAATTTCTATCCTAGCAATTCTTCTCGACATGTTCAAAGCAGTGGATTGGAGTACTCTATGGTACAAGCACTTCCCATGTCTCAGTTTAAGAAAAATGAGGTTGAACAAAAACTAAGTGATGTGGACTGTGCCATTTGTCTAGGAGAGTTTGAAGAAGGGGAATGGGTAAAACATCTTCCAATTTGTACACATAGTTTTCATGTTTCGTGCATTGACAAATGGTTTCAATCTCATTCAAATTGTCCCCTCTGTAGATGTCATGTTATCCAAGATCATTTGTCAACCTCTGAAGACATTTTCCACTCGCTTTGAAAAATTCTTGTAATTAGATAACCATCTAAAGTAGTAGACAAACAGATACATGCCATGAGAACTGTAAAACAATCTAGATGTTCTTTTTCAGAGGTCTGCAGTTTTTTTCTGTATACATACACCATGAGAATTGCAATTTGCAGATCAAGCATTAGTTAAAAGTTAAGTACTAAGTAACATAGATTCTTCATATATTCATTATTTTGTTGGTTTTTTCTAGACGTGTGGCCATTTTGTGAGTATCTAACATCTTCCGCTATTTGTTGCATATATTCATTTCGATTCCTAGCTAAAAGAACTCGATATTTCTGCATTGCAAGTTTTTCTAGCAAAGGCCTTTGAAATGTATATGTTTCGTTTATTATCGTGTATCAACAAATCTAAATATTATCGCTATGAGGAATTCAACAGTCCGAAAGCATAACAAATACTGTTTGGATTCACTTCAAGGAGAAAGCATTTTGATCCTAGCTCATTGAGACTGGTTTTACGGTTGCCACACTTTGCGAAGTATTCGCAATTGAGAGCCTTAATAGAGGGGTATAAATGGAGCCTTATAATTAATTTCTATACATTATTTGTATAATATCATCAGCACAAGTCAAGATTTTTCATGATGGATTAATGAGAAAGCTCAATCATTCTTTCTAACAAGTCAAGATTTGTCATGTTTAATGTGAGACATCATTTTCACCGTGAGGCCAAAACATATATACTAGACTACAGGTTTACAACACTTGAAAACTTCATTGACAAATCATATAATGGTTTAAACAGAACCTCAGTTGCCTCGTCAAGCTAACAATCTATGAGTTGCATAAATAAATACTAAAAATTGGAAAAATAGGGAGTACTCAATTCAATCGTCAATTTAAGTAATACTTGAGTCAAAATTGAAACACAAGGTCTGATAAGTGTCGTCAATTGAAACAAAATATAGAAAACAACAGAACACAAAATATAGAATTTAACCCTTTCCCAAAAGATCCCTTCAACGACTACCATAGAACTGGCTAACATCTAAATAGAACCCAAGTAAATCCAGGTACTGACTTAGATGATCCCAATCTTGTTTGCTACATCCAATGCATCGTAATCAGGTGTCAACCTAACATAGGCCTTCTTGGTACCATCGGGCCTGAAACAGATTCAGTTGTCGAGTTAAGAGATTGTCTGAAATCACCATGCTGAACTATAAATAATTAAATTGCACAGATAGCACAACTATGCAATATCCCTGATCATTATTTCCATATTCAAACCCTGATTGAATTGCACTGAATTGTTAGTATTGAGGCCTAAACACATATTCAACTAGAAAAGAGAAAACCATTGTTGGTATTGATGCCTAAACACATTCAACTAGAAAACACATTCATCCAGGACTACAGATTATCTCAAATGTCAGGTGCCACCCTAACAAAACATGTGAATGCAATATGAAATTGACTATTAGACTACAACAGTTATTAGCATTTATCAGATTATTAAGTTGCCTTGAACAGTAACTGCATAAATGCTCACCTGATCAAGGTATTAACCTTCTTCGCCTGGATGTCATACATTTTCTTCACTGCATCCTTAATCTTTTTCTTATCAGCACGCAAGTCAACAATGAAAACCAAAGTGTTGTTATCCTCAATTTTCTTCATTGCGGACTCGGTGGTGAGTGGGAACTTCAAAATCTGGTAGTGGTCCAGCTTGTTTCTTGGCGTGGCACTGATGCGAGGATATTTGGGGTTCCTATCCCTTGTTTGTGTCTTTGGGCGATGGAAAGTAACAGTTGTTCTGATCTTCTTCGCCTTCTTCTTAATGGCAGTGCCTGACTTGACTGCCTTGGCAGCTTTCAAGGCCTGTGCCTTTGGGTCGGTCTTCTTAGAAACATCACCTGCGCAAAAACAGTGCATAAATGAAAAAAAAACAGCAAAAGTTCTAGCTATTTTTTTGTGCAATATAATCTTCCTAATTACATGCATTATTTGAACACTGAACCAAAGGCCTATGGATAATCAGTATTAATCATGAGATTAAGCAAAAATTTTGTAAGTTAAACAGAAAGCTTATTTAAAAACTGCTTATGAGATAACATTAAGGGCCTGTTTGGATTGGCTAATTTGAATTTATCTACCAGCATACATTTTGTGAGACTGATTGGGAGAACTTAAGAAAACAGCTTATGACAATTTTCACAAAATTTTTTTAGCTTGTTTTTGGAAGTTCTCCAATATAGCATATAAAATCAGCTTACAAATTTTTTTTAGCTTGTTTACATAAGTTCCCTAATATAGCTTATAAAATAAAAACACCTTATAGCATAAATGACAATTTTCAGAAACTTTTTTAAGCTTGTATTCATAAGTTTGTCGACATAGCTGATAAAAACAGCTTATAGCATATAGAAAAAAATATTTAACTATAGTTTATCTTTTGCTATAAAAATAACTTATGTAAGCTTATGAATAAGTGTTTGTACTATAAGCTGCAGAGAAGTTGCTTACCCAAACAGGATGCAAGGTTATTTTTGGATTTACAAATTTGAGCTTATGAAAACAGCTTTTGACATGTCCATCCACTAATTTCAGCTTAATTTCATAAGTTCTTCACGATAGCTTATGAAAACAATTTTGTTGTACCTTTTGTTATAAAAACAACTTATACGCAATTCTAGCATAACAAAACCTAAAGTTTTTCTGCTTATCATAACTGAAAAGACAGTCCAAAACAATCGCTTACAAATTCCCTAAAATCAACTCATACATGAAAATGGGATGAATTACACAATAATACAATTAACATAGGAACATTTTTCGATTAATTACATATTGATTAAGTTCAATCTAAATTATACAAAAACAATCATTTTCACTTAGAAAAATTAATGGTTGAAACACACACATAAACTGAAATCAGTGGAAAATAATGGGATCAGAAAATTAAAGTTACCTTTTGGAGCCATTTGTTCCTGAGGGGAAAGAAACTCTACCTGATTAAAACCCTAATTCATGGGAAAAAAATACAAAATTAAAAATCTGAAATTGTTGAGGACATGAATGAAATAATGGAATTAGGAGAGAGTAGAAGAGGCACTGTGCACAAACCTGCGCGGTGGATGCAGAGGAAGAAACGGGTTCTAGGGTTTACTGGTTTCGGAGTGTGAAGGTATATATATGACCGATTTTCGAAATGGGCCTAGAATCTGTTTCAAGTCTTGTGGGAGTATGAGTGGGAAACGTTTTTGTTTTTGTTTTTCACACCCTCATTTTCTCGTATACTACCACATTTTTTTATATCTACCTTTTACCATTTTTTTTAACAAGCTACCTTTTACCTTCTTATTTTGCACTAAAATATTTGTTCATTTTTTAGTGCAATGGTACGGGTCTAAAAGGTTGCTTATGTACTCATCATTGAAATAAAGTTGGTTAAGATTTCTTAACTGTAACTCTAGCGATCAAAATTAATTCTCTCATTAAGATGTCCTTAGACTTTGCAAAAATCTATCTCCACAAGTATGTTTAGTATCACCACATTTACATGAGAATAAAACCTTTCCTTGTTATCTTGGAAGGAGCAAGGAGGCAAACACATAAAAGTAGGATACCAATTTGTTAGGATATTGCTTACTTGTTTATGACAACACTTGATTTTTTTTTTAGCCAGACAAAATGATAAACACCATTGAAATTCACACATATTGTAAGGTCTCATATTGAAATTAGATGAAAGCGTCTAATCTAACAATTTCGACATTGTCAATTGAGTTAAATTTTGTGGACTTACTTACACTTGATTTGGATACACATACATAATTGGAAAAAAATAAAAATTAAAAATAATTAAGTAATTATAACTTGATTTTAATTAATTACATGAAATATAGTTTTATAAAAAAATAGTTTTGACATCATTTGGTGTCTCCTGAGTAGAGTCAGTGGTGACGTGGCAGACCAATTTGAGTATTTGTCGCATGAAATGGTGAGAATGGGAAACCTTTGATCCGACGTCGTTTATCGTTATGGCGGAAACAACATCCTCGTCTGCCTCTTCTTCTTCTTTAGAGGACTCGAATCTTACAAGGAACAAGTTATGGAAAGTTGCATTTTCTGTTACAGGAATCATGCTCACCCTTGTCACCTATGGCGTCTTGCAGGTAAACTTTACTTTACACATCAAACCTTCTGAAACAAACGTTTCTGTTTTCTCCCTGTCATTTTTATATTCTAGAAAACCATAACTGCTATTATTTGAATCATGCAAACTCGACTTGAAGGAAACGTTAATGACATGCTAGTAATGCTCTTGTTTAGTAATTAGCTGTGTAATGCACATAACATGGTCCAACGTTTTAAAGAATGTCAGCCGCTATTAAGGCTTCATCGACTTAGGTTACACTGACACTTTAGATTGAAGGTGTGTCCAAACATGTAAGTATTGGATATCAACACTTTCTTAAATTACTCCCTTTTTCTCAAACTAGGCGTCCCTTTTGAGTTTTAATGGTACAATGTGTTTCATTTACTAAAACACTGTTATTAATTATAGTTAGTGGAGTAATTATATGATTGAAATGCAATAAATAAAGGTATGTTAATGGAAAATAATAATAAATGTTGTATCGGTATTATAAAAGGACAAAGAAAAATAATCTGAGACACATAATTTGAGACGGAGGGAGTATTATCTATGTCTACCTGTCATGTCGTGTTTCTGTGCTTCATAGCCATCAACATCACCTGACTCCGATTCTCTTGAATATTAAGTATCGTGTACTGTTGTCAGAATCCCGACCAGAATCGTGAAAACCCATGATTTTGAGATTTCACTCAACCCTACCAATCATATCGTGAATATAGTCCTTAGTTGAGTGAAATCCCTGTGAAATCGCATGAAAACATGAAATCGTGCAATCCTATACGATTCTAACGATCTTGGCTGTGAGTCATTTATGTTTAAGGTTTGAAACTAAGTCTTTTATGTTTAAGATTATAACTTGGCTGTTTTATGTTTGTTTAAGATTTGAAACTTTGAGTAGTTTATATATAATATATATTAAGAATTATGGTTGGTTTGAGATTTTATGGTTTACGATCTTGCTATCTCCTTTCGATCCTACAAAATTAATTGAGTAGAATCCTTCGATTTTGGTTGCAATCTTATGTTTTACGATCTTACTATCCTCTTTTGATCTGATGCAAGATCTCGATTCTGATAACCTTTAGACTTACACTTGTCCAATGAGTTATATAGATAGTTGTTTTTTGTTTCAGGAAAAGATCATGAGAGTCCCATATGGGGTGAACAAGGAATTTTTCAAATATTCTCTCTTTCTTGTTTTCTGCAACCGTATCACTACCTCAGCTGTTTCTGCAGCTGCTTTACTGGTAAGTAAGTACCCATCTTTCCATGTTACATGAAAAAATATACTGTGGTTTCCTATGTAGCATCGACATTTTAGATCGAAGGCATGTCCGACATATGTTGGTGTCAAACATTGACACGACACTGACAAATGTGATTTCATTCAATAATTCAATTTTTCTCAAATTATCACCCGTATGGTCTCAACGTATCATTGTCTGTGTCTGTTTAGTGCTTTATAGGCGGTTTCCTTACAAGTTACAATTTTATAGAGTTTGAAATTGCAACTATTTATTTTTTCTGCCTGCATTGTGTTTGCTTAGCCAGAATTTTCCTCAAATTTATCATCTTCAGTCTTTCTTATAGGCAAGCGATAAAACATTGGTTCCTGTTGCTCCCATTTATAAGTATTGCCTTGTTTCAGTATCAAACATACTGACCACGACCTGTCAATATGAGGTAAGCTATATACTTTCTTTGTTCCTGTATGTTTATGCAGTGTTATCAATTGTGTATTGTGAAAAATAGCGATTTGTTCAAATTATGCTACACTATAGCGCTATAGAGCCGCCGCCATTTGACAACATTGTGTTTATGTTCTTTAGGATGTTCTATCATTAATGGATGTAAGTTAATGCTTGTGCTTTCTTTTCCGTCTTTTGCTTAAGTGCTTAACTAACATATATCATATTGCAGGCCCTCAAATATGTCAGTTTCCCTATTCAAACTCTTGCGAAATGTGCTAAAATGATACCTGTTATGGTAGGTCAAACTTCAATATTGTGCCAGATTATAATCTCTTTTTGTTTTAATAGTTGTGATTACTTTTTTTTAGGGAATAACAGTTGTGACTACTGGTTGTTTGTTATGTTAATTACATTGATCCCTGAAATATACTAGTATTTAATTATTTGTACCTTATTTTTCATTTTCTCAGCTATTGTTGTTTTTATTGATGAAGAGTGGCACCAATTGCTTTGTGTTGTTCATTTTTGCTTGAACATAGGATTGCTTCATGTTCTCTCATTCTCTGTCTTCACAATTTCGTGTGATTGCAATCACTGGTATCACCCTTCCTTTGCGGAAGGGAATAAGTCTGTGAAGAGGGAAAAATGTTAATTACATATTTGAATTTTCTGATTTGACCTCACAATCTTCCATTGAGTCAATTATCCTGAAAGTTTGGCTGAACACTCACCAAACTGAGTTTTCACACTAACTTGTCTTTACACCACGTGTATTTATGCTGATGTGAATGTGATTGTGTTTGGAAGAGACGAGAGACATGATGGAAATGGAAGAGAGAAAGAGAGAGAGAGAGACAGTGGTAGGTATGAAGTGATTGTGTTTTCAAACTTTTGCTCAGTCACAATAACAAATTGACCATGACAAGCAAAAATCATGTTTCCTTTACTCTTTGCTTTTGAATGACATTTGAAAATAATAATGTTGGAAACTTCCGCCTTCATTGTGGTCCGCCCCTAGTCGCCTAATTGAGGCATTTGGTTTGCCTTCTTTGCAGTCTCAAACACCTTCGTTGTGTTGGGTTTGAAGGGGTGGATTCAGTCCCACATTTCTTAGAGATATGGCCTGTGTAGTGTTTATAAAGCATCGGCAGCCTTCACCTTACATGCCGGTTTTGTAAGGATGACTTAAGCCCAATATAAAATCTATGAAATAAGTTAGGTGATTACAGCTTATGAGCATACTATATGCATTTGGAAGTTTCTCAAGGATTTGTTTACTTGTGAGTCAAGCTTATTATGAATGTAAAAGAGTGATTATGGCTTATGAGCATAAGTTTCCCAAGGATTTGTTTACTTGTGAGTGAAGCTGATTATGAATGTAAAAGAGTGTCCTATATGTCAAAACAAGATGCAAATTCTATTCATAATTTTAAGTTTCAATGTTATTTAAGGACTTACTTTTTCATCCACGGCACTTCAATCATGTGTAAAATCTTTATGTGTATGATATATACCTACCATGCTTTGATGTGGCAGCTTAACATTGGTCGATATCTTGTATGATTCTTTCTTGCACAGTGAATGTTAATACTCGAATCTTCATATTATATAGATATGGAGTGCTCTAATAATGCAAAAGAAATATCAAGGAACTGATTATTTGTTGGCATTCTCAGTAACCCTTGGCTGCTCAATATTCATCTTATATCCGGTAATTTTTGTCTTCGACCCTAGTTTTGTTATTCTTCTTTTTCATCAATCGTTTTGTTTGTGATTGTTTTTCTACTCTTGATTGACCATGCTGTTGAATATCACCAAATACATGATTATCTTGCAGCTTTCTGTAATAAGCTGGTATATTCTTGTGTGCTGTTATTTTAGGCAGGAACTGACATAAGTCCATATGGTAGAGGAAGAGAAAATACTGTTTGGGGCATTCTCCTAATGATTGGCTATCTTGGGTATAACTACAAAACTGAATCCCTTTTTCGTTGATAAGTAATTTTACTTATATCTGAATAAAATGTCCAAAACTTATAGCTACCTTCACTCATTATGATACACAAGGTTTTTAATATGTTCTCATTGTTAAGAATAAAGTGCGTTGCTTGACATAACATTCAATTTTTTCTTGCATATAATTTTTCTTTTTCCTACTTTAAACTCCACAAGTTTATTATTAACAACTGGTATTATTAGTTTTATGCCTTTGCCAGTTGCTAGAATCTAATTTGTCGTAGAAAACAATTCATGTGGTCGTCTTTTCTTGAATATGAATATGATACCAAGTTTTTTGTGCAATAGGTTTGATGGCTTTACAAGCACATTTCAAGATAAGTTGTTTAAAGGCTATGACATGGAAATACATAATCAAATATTCTATACTTCTTTGTGTTCTTGTATGCTTAGCCAGACCGGTACGTTTCAAATCCGAAAATTTATGTTCAGCTTTATTTTTTTGTATCATCTAAACAGTGTACATTTCCTTTTCTGCAATGAGAATTCTCTTGTTCGTGGCATATATTTCTGATTTCTCAACTTTTTTTCTCGCATATTTTGTTTCTTTTCCAGCTTCATTGTTGGAATCTCATTCTTTTCACATCTGATACTTTTCATTCAGGTCTTATCTTACAAGGACATTTAATACCAGCTATAGAGTTTATTTATCGCCATAATGATTGTTTCTTTGACGTATTATTGCTTTCAACCGTAAGCAAACTTTCCCTTCAGTTTTAATTGAGTTCTGAAATCTATACCACTTTGGCCCCTTATTTTTATAAAGGAAGAGTTGAAGTTTGTTATAAATTGATTTCCACAGGTTGCAACAGCTAGTCAATTTTTTATTTCCTACACTATTCGCAATTTTGGTGCTCTAACATTTGCTACTATAATGACAACTAGACAGGTATATCTGTTTTGCATAGAAATGTCAAATTTCACTCTATCCATTCAATTCTTTATTTGATCAGTTTTTATCATATTTCATTCTTATTATTCCAGTTGGTGAGCATTATTTTATCATGTGTATGGTTTGCACATCCTCTTAGCTCAGAACAGTGGATTGGAGCTGTAAGAATTCTTTTTACCTTTCCTAAACATATAGTATCATATAATCATAATGAATTAAGTTGCATTAAACTTGATCTGTCTTGCCAAATTGCTATCTTATAACATATAAGTAGAGTTGTTCTGCAATGGTCTTCTCTTACGACTTAGTGTTTTTTCACTAGCTTATAGGGTTTTTTGAGATTCTACTTCAAGTAGCGTTTGAAGTTTTTTCTCTCAATTTTACCCTCAGTAACTTAATTGAAAAATTTATATATTAACTAAACATATATTTTTATGTCATTTTATATTTCTCAGTTAGTTCGGCTGCTAATTTTACAACTATCAGTAAATTTATCCATCACTCGATACTTTTTACTTAATAGAAGCTCACATACTATATATGATGTGACCAAATATATACTTTTGATTTTAAATGAATTTTATGATAAACCTACTAACACCTGTAAATTTACCAGGTTGTTGTCTTTGGCACCATTTATGCAAAGAGCTTCTTAAGAAAAACACCTCAAAGGACAACCTCCCCTGAAGAAACTGTACAAAATGGAAATTCAAATAATTTGAGGGAGAACCCATGATGGATTCGCAGACCTAACACGTGGTACTACTGCAGTAATTGGCGCAGCTTCAGTTTTAAGTTCAAAGCTGCACATTCAATATCTCAGGTTGTGGATAATGCATTATAGGCATATGGTTTGACATAAATCCAGACAACCTCCAACCTGGTAACACAATCACAACAATGGAGGACTTTGTAGGATGTTAATACTTCATTTTTTTTTTCCAACAGGGAGATCAATTATAGACTAATCAAAGCAAAAGAAAACTTTATAGATTGAAATATGTACAATTGTTAGCTCAAGCATGTTGTTTCTTGGTTTAGTATTCCATTATGTCTTGGTAGTTCAAAAGCAAATTTTAACTAACTTTATCCTATTAATTGATATTAATTCTAAAATATTTTTCAAATAATTTAGAATTTAAGATTTTGATAACATTTCATTTTTCATGAAACAAATTGTAATAAATGATCATTTGAAGAATACAATTGTCTTTATGATTACACGATCTATTGATCAATTTATTTAAAGAGTGTTAGATAATTGTGTTTATATTTGAGACCAGAAGACTTATTATTCCCTTCAATGGAGTGGGATGTGACCTTAGAGTTTAACCAAAGAGAAAACATTGCATTGAACATAAAAACAAATTAGCATTCCTTCAAAAATAAAATCAAAACGAAATTTTAGCGTATGTTAGTAATGTTTGTAATGTCTTCTACGTTTCCCGGAATTTTTGTTGGTACAAATGTTTCTTTTTTGAACTTAAATGTGATATTTTATGGTTTGTTTTCTTTTCTTTCTTTTTTTTTTAAGAGGAGGGTTTGTTGTATTTGAGAATGTCTTTTGTATTTATTTATTATCTTTACTTTTAATTATAAAATTCTCTTTTTTCTATTTTGTTTTCTATTATTATTAATGGTCAAGAAGATAAAAATAACCGGACATTTAAAAAGTGACATCATAAAACATAAAACATAATCGGACATTGGAAGATTGGATTTGGATTTCTTGGCTGTGAAGATGCATATATCGACTGTCCGATCTTAAGTTAATGGTCAAGATCATTTAACATTAATTTAAAATGTGTAATTTAAACCGTGCCATCTCAAATCAATGCTTGAGATTGACTACTACATGATAATTTTACTTTAGGGAATCTAGATCCTAGAAATTCATTATCAAACTAATTTTCAATTAATTCAACCAATTTTTGAATTTTTTTCAAAATTAAAAAGTTTCATAGTTCATACAGTTTATATTTTTCATATTTTGTTAAAATGAAAAATTGTTTGTATGGGGTAACTGCTGGTATTTGTAACACCTTGAATCTAGTTGAAGCTAACAGGCAGCCATCATTGAGCATTTGAGCTCAGCAAGACTGCAGTACAAGAATTCGGCGCGAATCCCACAACACTCTCATGGCACCTAACTTTCTTTCAGCCTCTGCAAATGAAGTACCAGTAATTTCAGATGGGAAAGGTAGCTTCATCCCTTTGTCAGCATATAGCTCATAAACATCCATAACATAGACCCCTGATTCCTCCAAGCTCTTCCCATACCATTTGCCATTCACCTGAACTACCTTTCCTTTACCAATCTCCTCTCCTCGCACATTTACAACCACAGCACTTTGACCAACATTGCAGCGAACGACTTCTAGAGGACCTGCGTCGACAAATTCAGTAAGTTAAAGTTCGCAATTATCACCAGAAGTTATTCTCGTGAGATTAAGATCTTTTCTTGCTCACCAAGATTGTTAGGTGAGTCGGAGGACACTCTTACTGGCCCTTTTTGCTTATCTGGCGTCGAACTATCCTTGGATGTGCGGGCTAGCTTAGCCTTTCGATTGTTTAACCTGATATAGCAGAGATGAAATTCAACAAAAAATCAAATTGACAATAAATTGAATTGACATACCAATGTCCGGAAGCTGCAAATAAATATTTAATGTGAGAAGAAGGAAGAAGTAATCTCACCAATTTTTAAGCTGAGAGGGTGTAACTTCAGAACCCTGGAAAACATAAAGCAGGAATGTCTTAGAGAAGAAAGTTAGTCAAAATATTAATTAATTGTCGGTTTAGCTGAATTTACATACATGGTGACTTAATTTTTCAGCCCATGATTGAAGTGAAGCTGCATTTCGCTGCATTTCTGGCTCATCCAAGAGTGCCCTCTCCATCAATTCTACCATTTTATCATTCATTATAGTTTTTCTTTTTTTCTTTTGTAGAGGTTCAACCTTTTCATCCTCTGGCTCATTTCGCTGCATATCTGGCTCATCCAAGAGTGCGCTCTCCATCAATTCCACCAGTTTATCATTTACCATAGTTCTTTTTCGTTTTCTCTTATGTAGAGGTTCAACCTTTTCATCCTCCGGAGTTTCATCAACTACAATCTTTCCAAGACGCTTCATTGATTCTGATTCGCCGTTATCCGCATGATTAAGGACATTCTTTCCTTTTGCAGAACTAGTATCTGAACCACTTGTTTCAGCGTTCCGAGCATCCTTGTCTGTATCTCTTACTCCTTTTAACACAGTGTTACTAGCCATGCCTTTACCTCCTACCTGATGTTGCCTATTTAAGTCGTCGCCAAGATTTGTGTTTTCAACTCTAGTATTATGCTGACCTATGCTTGGAAATGCAGAATTATCGGACATTCCTTCCTTCAAGTTACCAACCTTATCAAGTTCAGCAGGTTCGTTTACTTGTAAAGGTGATGAGCAGATCCCTATACTCTGAGCCTCCTACAGGAAATCAAACTTTATTGTTCAAGACATTACCTAGATGACAAGCTAAACCTAAGTAACCAAATAACACAATTTGATAATTCACTTTGATATTTAACATTTAAAGGTTTTCCCTAGTTCTGAAGATAGATTGATATTAATTATATTGGCATCAGTAAAATAACTATCATAAATCATAACTATGTAAAAAAAAACAAGTATGCATACAATATAATCTCTTGTTGAGTTCATAAAAACTTTGCACGTGATTGATAGTGTTTGTTGATGAGTTTAGAAAACTTATCCCATGATAATGATTCCTCAAATTTTCTATCCTGGATTTCTCCAGCAAAACAGAAGCAAAAAGTTTTTAAGAAAATAAACTAGAAACAAATGACTTTAACAGCTCAGATCAAAGAAAAAGATTTACTTGAACACGATTTCCCCCAGAGCCAGAAGAAGTAAATAGTGTTTGTATTTCGCGAAAAAACACCCTGCAAGCAATTTGAAATATATTAAGTTTTTACAACATGATAGTACAATATAAATAAAAAATAATTTTAAGACCAATAGGAAAGAATGTGTTAAAAATAGTTTTTTTAGAGAATGTCTTGCTAGCATTTTTCAAATTTTAACAAGGCTTGCACAAATTTGAATTTTCATTAATTCATGTGTGTGCGATAGATAAATTTGCAAGTAGATATTTAAATTATAATGTCAATTTGACTTTATTGTTGGCCTCTCCCCACCATGTAAACTTTATTCTGAAAAGTTGTGAGTTACCTTTGGTTAGTTACATGGTTATTGATAGGGACCAGAATTCAATATTGACATTGAAATTGAGAAGAAAGCGTAATTTCAATATTGTAGTATAACAATTCAAAAAAAAGATGACAATGGCATGGAGATATGCTCCTTACAAGACAAACAAATAAAAATTACAAACCAAAGAAACTTGGACTACCCTTTCCAGAAGAACCAACTTCTTCACTCAACCTTTCCCCAAATTCCTTTCACGATTTGCTTGATACTCATTCTATGTACACGCCACACCCCCTTTTAATATTTCTCATTTTCCCTTTCATTCCCTGATTCTAGAATCTTCCCCCCCTCCCCCACGCATTCTTTGCCACATAGCCCTTCTGTTATTACCCCCTCTTTCTCCCATTCCCTCCATGTATTCTCTCTTTCCATAAAAACCACAGACCCTTATTCATGGGTCAATTCATATCACTATCATATTCATACCCATACATCATGTACCTACCAGTTATTTAAAATTTACAACTTAGAAATCTTATTCATGGGTCTAACAAGAATCCCCTCAGAAAAATTCACCAGTCCTCAAGGTGACATTTTAACAAAAATCATCGTGTCCTGACAATATTACTCAGTCTCGATGTCCATAATTGTGGTATCTTATTACAATGGTGGTAATTCATCTTCTTTGGTTGTTGGTAACATCCCTGTACAATAGCTTAAATTGCCAAAGTAGAGCAATCTGAACTTTCAACCAAGTTGACACTGGATTTCCCAAACTCCACCGTTGACTTCAGATAAAAGCTCATCTTATTACCACCTTCACTGCCGCTCCAAGGTGCTCCTCTGAAGTTTCTACGGCATTAAAGTGCTTCTCAATATAAATCAACCACCAGTAAGCATTTTCTTCTCCATCAAAAACTAGAATTGATTTTTCTCAGCGTACTCTTTCCTCTCATTCCTTCCAATCTTGCAATCCAACTTCCTTTTTTTTAACACCAAAAACTACAAGGATCTTAGTTCCGAGCTTTGATGCCAATTTTTGCCCAAACTAGATATATGTATTAGAAAAAATATGAAAATATGGAGCTATGCTCCTTAGGATCAGAAAACAAAACTGTGAACAGAGAAGAAAAACAGAAAGGATGCAAAGACTGCAAATAAGAAAATAAAAGATAAACTTCTCCCTCAAGCATAATGCTTGCCCGGACCTTCTCCGGAATATTCACTGCCTCACGACTACCCCCCGCCACCCTCTTTATAACCACCTCGTCTCATTTCTCATGACTACAAAATCAAACTCCCGAAAGTGACATCTGTCATGTGATACTGCAGCCCATTGAATAGTTTCTTAGTTAATCTCGTAGGATTAGTTTCTAATCTTTGAATAACTCCTCGGATTACTTTCTATATTACTTGGTTATTATCATGATCTATTTATTTAAGATTAAGGGTTTTGCATTTCTATAAATAGAGATTAGTGTTTAGTCTTAGTTAGTATCAAATCATTATCAATAATGATTCACCACTGTCATATTCAAAGTTTTTATTATTTCTCATCTTTTATCTAAAACTCATAACTTCCACTTTATGTATTTTCAGTATTTCCCATCCTATCCTCCTAACATCTGTGGGTCTAACAGTGATACAAAAAAAGTATGAACGGTGAAGTTTTCCCAACTTCCTCTGGTGCCTACACAGCCTCTCCCTTTTCCTGCCAAACAACATTTACTAGATAACTACATAATCCATAACCATGAACCTATCTTCCGGACCGTGCTTGAAACCTTGTCAAAACATCTGCCAATGTCATTTATAATAACAATTTTTGTCCATTTTCCACAATAAAACTTTGGAAAAATTTAAATTTTATTCTAGCAGGATACGGAGATGCCATTAACACCATGCTGATCATACACGAATCATTATATATTTGGCTAACACGCAATCAACCATAAAAAGTTACTGCTCCATATTAGGCTACTGCAGAAAACATTAGAAAGAGAACTAAAAGAGGGTCAAGTTACCTTAGAATTTGGACATCCTCCTCATCTAAAAAGTTCGGCATCAAAGATTCTGCATGACTTAACAAAGAGCCTACAAAAGAAAGTTACTTGTAAGTAAGTAGGACTATATTGCTGATAATTTAAAAATACTTTTTTAGAACAATCATTACGTAGGTTCTTGCTAACAGTAGCAGTTTTAGGAGTATCAGATGCGAAAGAAAACCCAGGCAGCAAATTAGATAGATCCATTTGCAGGCATTCCAGGAACGTTCGAATGAAAAAGTTCCTCTCACTTTCTGCAGAGAAAATTTAAAATGAAAAAATGATAAATCATTTGAGGAAATATATTTAGCTGTCAAACAATCAAATTTATAGTAAACATTAGTAAGTGTTGGCAAGGAACCAACCTTCACAACGGCCGGGAACATGACAATGAAGATTTGCAATGATCTTTACTAATAATGATGTCCTATTATGTGCATAAGAAGCAGAAGAGATGCTGTTACGTATCATATGCAATTCCAAGACTGTTGGATTCTGTAGATCCATTGATGAACTATTATCCAAAATCCATCCAACTGTAGCAAATAAATCATATTCAACACTTGCATCCTCCTCTGTTTCTGAGAGATTAGAGGAACACCAAGAGGATAAAAAATCCGCATGGGAGACTGATATTATTGCTGTCAGCACTTTAGTCTGGAATCACATGCAAAGGATCCAATCAAATTTGTAAAGCTGAATAAACATTTGACAAATCAAAGCAAATGAAGATAATGCATCAACTGTCATCAATCAGAAATATCAAGGTTCATTAATTGATTGTTTCTCAGAAAGAAAAAAAAATTATCACCAACAAAATTCATTTCAGAGGCAAAATGAGAATGAACTCCAAAATACTAAAGCAAGTTATCCTTAATATTCACATTATGATAACTTACAAAATAAGTTGTGATGTAAGACCGAAAGCATGTATCATCAGAAAAAATGTCTGCTACACGCATTGCATTAATCTGTAAAAGCCCAATTGGGTATCTTCTATCAGTAGTAGTCGGATACCCAGGATTTCTTCCAAAAGCAGACTTCAACAAGTCCAAAACCTGAATCATCAAAACAATAACTGTTAGGAACCAAAATATGAATAGGGAATACTAGATTATATTAATTACTATCCCCTAAATAAGGCATTATGTTATTTCCTCCTCACCATATTAATAATTGGCCTATTAAGTCTATCAATCAATATTCCACCTTTCAAATGAATCACGTCCTCAAGGTGAAACAAATTCACTTCAGATAAATAATTGTACCAGTTTTGAAGTATAATGACCCGATAGAAGAATTACCAATGAAGAGCATGCCTTAGTGATTTGTGAACTTATTTGGCTAAAACAGTTACTCAAAGAGCTACAGTTTGGAGAGACTGCCAATGACGCTAATATGTGATAATAAAGCAGCATTGCATATTGCCTCTTATCATGTTTTCCATGAGACGACCAAATATATTGAGATAGATTGTCATTTCATCAGATAGCATCAGGAGACAACACTGCAAGATTAATCGACTATAATGATCAACTGGAAGATGTCTTCACCAAATCCCTTGGAGGTCCTCAAATCAGTTATCTTTGTAACAAGCTGGGTGCATATGATATATATGCTCCAGCTTAAGGTGGAATGTTGAAAATATGTTATATCTTTGTATCTTTGTATTTATTGTAAACACATATCATATCAATGATATCATGTAAATAGGAATAATATTTCCTGTATTTATTTTGTATTTATTGCCTTAAGCCTATATAAAATCGACTACACTATGCAGATGAACACACACTTTCACAACATTATGCCTCTATTTTCTCTCATTCAACAATAATGAAGTAAAGGTAGAGGCCAAAAATCAATTCAAACAAAGTTAAACTATTTCAGGCAATAATTCCCATCACCAACTATCACCAAAATCAGACAAACACTGGAGACTATTATCTTTAACGGGGATGCACTATAAGCTGAAAACTAACCTCCACTGCAACAGATTTAGCCAAATCTAAACTTTGTGGTGATGTGGCTACTTGATCAACAAACGAAATGTTTTCTGCTTCACACAAACTCAGCAGCTGCAAAAAGTAAGTAGTGACAGTGTTATTCATTCATAATATGCATCATTTGGAAAAAAGGGGAAAGAAAAAAAAGAAACAGGCTGCACATAATTCCCACCACCATGAAGTATAGGGAAGGTCAAAAACCCAGCCTTACCCCCATGGCAGAAGACTCTATCCATGACAAGAATATGTGACCACCAGGTAACATGGAAGCAACCTAACAGTTGTGCCAAGACTTACCTTCCAACTTTAACAAATTATGTAGTAGATTAAATTCAAAATCAGGCATATGTGTAAGATTTTTCACATGACTCACAAGGGATAGTATTTTGGCTTTCAGCCTTGAAATTCCAGCGACGATCCTAGTTGGAAAAGATGATTCAATGTTTAACTTCAAGATAGATTGAGCAAGGAAAAGAATGCTTCCCTTTCCACATAGTTCCTGTAACCAAAAATAAAACATACATTTAGTTCATATATGCATGTAAAAAGGGTAATTCATTGCATCAACCAACCAAATAAGTAGAACGATATTAATTATCTATTCATCTTTCATAGTTTCTAAATTGCAAGTAGCAAATTCATCAAATGAAGTACTTGGCATCTTGAAGTAACTCAATCACAGGCAAACATTGTTATTTCTAAGGGAAAATAGGTTCTTGACATCTTGGAGGAGACAAGGATGCCTGATTGTAAATCAGTTGATACTCCTATGGAACCTAATGTGAAACTTCTACCAAATAAGGGGAAGTCATGTCTTGACGCATACCGTTACAAGAGATTAGTAGGAAAAATTAATTATCTCACTATGGCCAAACCAGATATCGCGTTTGTTGCGAGTCAATTTCTAAACTGGGCTTGTAATAGCCCATTGGAATGCAGTGGTTCGGATCTTAAGGTATATTAAAAGCCCACCTAGGAAATCGTTTGTTTATACAAAATGAGGTAATAGCAATATTGTTGGATATTTCAGATAATAATTGGGCAGGTCATGTAAGTGATGAGAGGTCTATTGCATGTTATTGTATTCTAATTAGAGCAATTTAATTTCATGGAAAAGGAAGAAGCAAATTGTTGTTGCAAGGTCGAGTACTGAAATTTTGTGAATTAGATACTATGGAACTTATGTGTGAAAATCACTATGCATTGTATCGTTCTTCAAACTCCGTCTTTCATGAGAGAAAACATGTACATATTGATTGTCACTTTATCAGAGAAAATATCATTTGAGGCATCATTAAAACCTCTTCATTGAGCTCCAATAACCAGTTTGCCAATATCTTCACCAAATCTCTACAGGGACCTCAAATTAATTATAGGGTTAAATGGTGTTTTCCCCCTGCCATTTGAGCGAATTCCGGTTTACCTCCCTAGGATTTATTTATTTTAGATTCCAACCTTTGTAATTTAAAGATTTGTTGCTTTTAGACCTTTGCGAAATTTAACTGTACAAAATATAGATCATATGACGGGGGGTAAACCAAAATTCGCCTAAATGTCAAGAGGCAAAAGTCCCTTTAATTTTGAAATTTGATTGCATAAAGGTCTAAAAGAGAACAATGTTTAAATTACAAGGATGTAATCCGGAAATAAATAAATAAATAAATACTTCAGGGGGTAAACTGGAATTTAATTTGCTCAAGTGGCAGGGGGGAAACACTATTTAACCTTTAATTCTATATGTAACAAGTTGGATGCATATGATATATATGCTCCAACTTGAGAGGGAGTGATGATTATAGTCATGATTACAATTATTCTCACTATTTAATAACGTTTATACAGTTTCCTTAGATTATTATTTTTCCGTATTTTGAGAGATTCTCTCTTTTATAGATATTTTTAAACCCCCTGTTGTGTTATACTAGATGACCATTCTAAACTATTCAACTCTTATATTTACAAAGTACATATTAGAAGAGTGGTAGTTTGTATATCTAATGGAGTATAAAACAATTTTGGATCAATGTAAATTTATAGACCTGTATAACAAAGCTTTTAATCCAACCGGGTTTCATGGGAAAGCCATTCCATTAAAAGCTATTTGTTACTATAAGATTGACTTTGATTTAAACTAGTGTGTTGCTCCAAATTTTGATACACAAATTTAAAGACATAGGGCCTGTTTATTTTTGAGCTTATGAAAAATAGGTTATGCAAATAAATAAGCTTTTATGCTAATTCATCAGTTCTCACTAACAAAAATTGTATCGTCATAAGCTGTTTCATAAACTACCTTGACAAACTTATGAATAATACATAAAAGCTTATTTATTTGCATAAGCTCAAAAATAAGCCAATCCAAACAGGCCCATAATCATAACTTGATGTGTTGCTCCAATTTTTTAAAGAAGTCTAGTTTGGAAAACCTTATTATTGAGCAGGCGCTCCTTAAACAATTTCTGCTGGCACAATGCGTGGATAAACTGTAGAGAAGCCTCACATTGCTGGCAGAGAAAATAGACTACTTGTTCAGACGGAGGATTTGATTCCATGGAAATATCTCTGTAGCAAGCTATCAATGTATTCTCAAGACACCTAACAACCACGCGAACTGACCCAAAAGCTGCATCCATAAATATGTCAACCTATCACAGAAAGGTTCATAATTAGCTATAGTATAGATGTGATATATTATATAATAACATTGAATTTGTATCATCAGAACAGAGATTATATAAGATTAACTGACTGGAAAACAATTCCATATGCCGGTATTATGTCCTTTTTATAGTTCATCACATTTGAGAGATGAGTAAAAAGATTTTAGATAGTTACCCATAAAAAGGATTAAAAAAAATGTAAATCATTTTCTGCCAGCCATGTCTAATGGACACTAACAATAGTACTTTTAAATCTAGCAACTAAAGCAACAACTACAGGTGAACTTGTACCTTTGGGTGTGCAAGCAAAACATTGGCAATATCTTGGAACTGTCTCGATATAAACCCTGTTAATAGATGTAAGCTGCATGCTACGAGAGCAGAATGCGAAAGGTACATAAATCTAAAAGCACGATCTTCCTGCAGCACGAGTGCAAACTCAATACAGATAAACAGTACAGAACTAGGGTACATATAAACTCAATATATTAAACTGTAGAGATAAGAACTGAAGAAAACCTGTCTGTAGGTACTCAGAATAGTAAGCATGTAGAAAACTAAATCAAACATCTGTTCCACCACTTTCAAATCATCTAGAAAAATCTGTAATCATATTCCACATGCAGAAATCAGAATCTACTATTTTGCAAAATAAATTTGTATGCTATAGCACAAAAGATCATTAATATCTATTACCAATAACATAAGGGTCAGTTGATGGTTAGTGGACTATTATTTAGTGCACAGGATATTATTCAAACTTTTGACGAATAATACTCAACTTTGAGATAACATGTCTTTTCCATAAATAATAGCAAACAAGCACAAGAAAAAACCACAAGAAGCAAATACAATTAATGTTAATAAGATCATAAGGATTATTACTGCTGACCTGATCAAATTTAGGAAGCCGAGGGGATAAATCACATAAGGAATGCAGCAGACGAACACCACGTAACACATGTTTGAACACAGCTTCGTCTCTTCTTGTAAAAATTAGTATTGTAGTGAGATGCAATGGAAGAGATTTTGCAAGCTTGTCCATATCAATCTGTGTACACAAATACAATTAGAAAAACAGCCTGATAAAAATAAATAAAATAAAATCAAAATATTAAGAATGAGACAACCTTCAGCAGAACTCTTTTTCCGGTAAGGTAGTCAACGGAAAAATTTCCAGCATCCTTTAATAATCTATAAAGGTCCCGAGAGTTGAGTTTGTGCAATTCATTTACTGCTGATGTCAAGTTTAACGTCTGTTCAAGCAAATAAATGGAAATTATTCAAATCCTGTCACTAAAAAGGTTGATGTCGGAAAGAAAAAAAGCAGTATCATGGATCCTAGTCACATTCAAGTGGTTGATACTTGCCTGTTCACCGCTGGGAGATGGTTTTTCCTTAGCAATCATCATCCTTGCAAATTGACAAAAGAGTCATGTGTCAGCAAAATAGATCAGAAAAAATTGGGGCATGCATACATAGTACAAGTAATCAGTGATCCAGTATGCATGAGTAAGCATAAGATAGTCGTTACTTTTAACATTGGAAAGAGAAGCAACTGGTTTATGATAGTAGACCTACAATACAGCAGAAGATATAAGTGGGGCCTATCCTGTAAGAACTATTTAATAGGAGAGTTGCTAGGTCTCTCTGACACTTGGGTACCAATACCATTGTTAAGATACTTTAAAACCATTCACAAGCTTTAGAGATAGTTGGTCCTAGATATGGTATCAAAACCTTAATGAACAAGTGGCCTAGAGTTCAATCCTTGTGGCACCCATTCATCTAATTCAAAGCACAATTTCATCACAAGATGACTCAACCTGTGCATTATCAACACTTCAAGAGCAAAATACTATTGCATGAAGAGTAGCTTTAGATATATAATGTAAAACGACTGGCATTATCAACACTTTGAGACTAAAATACTATTGTGTGAAGGGTCGTGTTAGATATGTAATGTAAAACCACTCATCTGTCATCACCTAACACCTTAAACTGTTACAATCTTTGCTCCATGACAACATTTCTGTAATCACCACCCTTGACTCTGCTCCTGTATTGCATTGTTACAGA
>Ga0315914_1000799_pt1 | contig 42974 bp, 28 predicted proteins | sample MpolenodulesMG_FD_203920 | JGI IMG/M metagenome (GOLD analysis project Ga0315914, IMG submission 203920) | Medicago polymorpha root nodule microbial communities from Los Angeles, California, United States - elongated nodules | ecosystem: Host-associated > Plants > Roots > Nodule | place: USA... | reverse complement strand
GAAACAAATTTTTTTGCAAGGATCTGTTTAAAAAACAAAATATTTTGCAGGGACTAAAAACTACAAAATGGGTCCAGTCATCATGTGTCACGTATGCAAATCATCACAAAAATGGGGTCAGAGACTATTTTAAAAAACAAAAAATTTTGCAGGGACCAAAAACAATTTTTTTTTTACAAGGACCAAAACTTAAACGGGCCATATTTGCAGGGACGAGTCCAATATTTAAGCCTTAATATTATGTATATTTTTTTTTGACAAAATATTATGTATATATTGTTATACTTCATTGTGTTATTATAATAATGGTGAATATATTAATTTATAGATTAATTTTCTCTTTATTTTGCTTATAATTTTTTTTTTTGGTACAAATTCTGTTTATAATTTATTCTTATGTTAAACAATTTTTTTTAGTACAAAATCTGTTTATAACTTATTCTTATGTGAAACAACATAGTATAACGCTTTCAACAAAAAGAAAAATAGTATAACACTTATAATGGATAATTTTCTCTTTCGGTAAATAAAAAAAGAAAAGAAATGGTTTTCTCTTTTTTTGTATTTTCATTTGTATTTTTTTTCCTCATCATTTCATTTATAATTTCATTTGTAGTTAAATTAGGTGAATGTTGTTGTAGTTGAATAAATGTTAGCGGATTCTTTCTCAAGTACATTGAAGAGTACATGAATCTTAAAGACATCATACTAAGTTAAAACACGGTAAAACTAAACAACAACACACTTATATCGATACTCCTTGTTTATAGCGTTACAAACTCAACACAAGGAGATATGAGCAAGGAAGCATGTTTTGTGAAATGCTGCACATATTGGACCTTGTTAACGGATTAAGCCATGGAGTGATATGCAGTCAATTGTATGTGGGCGTCACCCACACCCTCAACTAGGGAAAACCAATGCATTACCCACACAAATAGACCAACAAGGCTAAACACCGTAGATCATATTGTTTTGGCTAATAGGAATATTTCTTAAGGTCTTCCTCATTGGCCGAAGGGGCTAATAGCCGAGAATCGTCATCGCCAAAGCATCAATCCAACTCGTCATCAAGAATATCCACTAAAAGAGGGGATGAAAGAATATGCAACGAAACTATTAACTCAGAGTGCGGTTATGAAGATGACGACCTTTAAGGGTGGGCAAAAAGAACCACAAACCAAACTGAAGGACCAAACCCTACAGAACTGAACCATTGCAGTGGCACTTGAACCGAACCGGTAATTTAATAACAAATATTTAACTATAACACGGTTTTGAACCGAACCAAATAAACCTAGATTGAAGTTCCAATATTCCAAAAAAAAGCTTGGACATACTTTTCTATAAGTGAATTCTTCAAATAGGTTCCCAATTTTTTATTTTTTTCTCATTTTATACAATCTCTTGAATGTAGGAGAGTCTTGAAGCTCCAATGCTCCATCATGGATCGTGTTTAATGTTTTCATGTTTTGGATAGTATAGTTGTAAATGATTGATAAGGTAGATTATACACACCTTATCTTCCGTGAACCGAAATGTGTTTAATGATTGATTTTTTTTTTATTGAGAGATTAATGATTGATTATATAGTCTGAGATTAAACAAAGAATGGTTTCGTATATAATCAATTTTTCGGATAAATGATTTCATTTTTTGAGATTATATGAAAACATTTATGGATATTAAATTAGTATGGTTTCGTATAATTAATTTTGTGAGCATAGAGAAATGTCAGAGAATCTCAGTATGGTTTCATTTATAATCTACTAGAATTTATTCTCTTTTATATCTGATTTAGTAAACGCATTTTGATCTACGGAGAGGATTAGAAAAAATTATTCGGTTAAAAAATTGATTTAGGTTCGATATGTAATAAATAGTTAACTGAATCATAACTTTGATTTAGTTTGGTTCGACTTGAACCACAAACAGTTCGGTTTAGTTTTCTAGAATTGTTAAAACTGCTCAATTTTCTTTATAAATCAAACTACGACCAGACTTGGTAACATTGCTCTCTAAGCTCCAGATGCATCCTCTTATCGTTGAAACCAAGAAGCACACAACTTACATAAATAACAACAACAACGGCTTTGCGATCTTATTAGAGATTCTCTCGGTCGCCTTTTAAAGGTTTCTACTACAAAGCTAATGAAAAGCAATGAATTTCTTTCCTAAAAAAAAAAGGTTTCTACTACAACTATTCTTCACAACATCAAGGTGGGTCGCAATATGAGCTTATCTTAATTTATATCGGGAACTTGTTCATCAAAATTAGTTTATATTACTTGAAAAAAAATCTATCTTCCTCTAATTATTATTCAAAACTCCATTGAAAAAGATTTTCAATCTCCTTCATATGACTTATTGGAATGTCTATGGCTCTCAATCATCTCCATCTCTCAAAATTCTGCTACTCTTTCTCTAAACATTCTATTGAGGAATGATTATATTAAACTTTCTTCTTGTCACTTTTTTGGACAACTAATACATTGGCTACAAGCTATTGTTACAAGAAAATTACTTTTCCCTCTTAAAAAATGATAGAGTAATGTTATTTGACCAACTTAAAGATAACTTAGTAATAATCTCATCTCATACAGTATAAATTTATTACTTGAACAATTTTTTTTTATTTTTTTTTGAATGATTCTATAAAAAAAGAAGGAAGGAGTATATAGCATCCAATACGGTGCATAAAAGTGGTTGTTGATAATAAACTCAAGAATGTGTGATGTGGCAAAGAGGCAAAATACCATTTTCTCAAGCGCCTCAACAAAATGTGAATAATGTAGTTGTCACATTTTAGAAAAGTAACGCACAAACTATCCAAAATATTGACTGTAACTACTAACTACTAAGGGACTGAATCACTTCACCTACATACAATCGATTGATACAATGTATATCAACTATATAGAAATTAATTATTTGGCCCATCAAAATAAAAAAATCAAGCTTAGCTACTGATTGTGCACATTGTAGACACTTCTCATATGATCCGTTTAAATGTAGCGTACATATTGTAAAGTTTTTCAGACGCACATTCAACACCATACCACCGTGTCTCAAAACATAACATACCAGTAGCATAGCTATGTGGATTATTTTGGTTGTAACAATATGGATTGTTTTGGTGGTAGAAGGAGCAACACAATTGCTAATGTAGTCTTTTGCACACATAGTTTTTGTTGTCACCAAGATTATTGTCCTCTTTCCTCGACCTCTGAAGATTATTGTCCTCTCTCGATAAAATGAAGGCAACATTAAGTAATTATTTTGACTATATCAGGTTATTTTCATCTTTTGGGTATAAGTAAAAAAATTTGGTGCATATTATCCTACAATTTATTTAAAACTAATAATCATAAGTTCATTTTTTGGAAGAAAATAAAATACTCCAATCCATGCATTGATGGTAAAGATAAAATGGAACCCCTGAAATGAAGGTGGGCGGTCAACGAATAGAAGATGTTAAAAATAGCAAAAAAATCTGAATGAATTCAATCCAATTGTAAATTTAACTATAATTAGAATTAAAATCCAATATTGGTAATTCTAAAAGTTGAAGCCTCCATCACCAATCTGTTCTGACACACGATGACAACTTTCATGTTTCCGTTTGTGGCTACCCAATTCCAAGAAAACAAAAAAAATACAAATATTATTATCCAAAACAAAATTAAAAAAACAGAGAGACATAAAAGAAGAAGAAGAACGAAAACAAACCTCTATCTCTCCGAACAGCGGTCCATTTCTACAAACCGGAGGACGTTTCAGATTCCCGGTTGCCAATGGCCGCTGTTCGTTTTATTCTCATTTTCTTTCTTCTCATCTCTCTCCCTTCTCATTCCTCTTCCATTTCTGAAGCTGAAGCTCTTCTCAAACTCAAACAATCCTTCACAAACACGCAATCTCTTGCATCATGGGTTCCTAATCAAAATCCTTGTTCTTCAAGATGGGTTGGTGTCATTTGTTTCGACAATGTCGTCTCAAGTCTTCATCTTACTGATTTAGGCCTCTCTGGAAAAATTGACATTGATTCTCTTTTACAGATTCCAACCTTAAGAACCATTAGTTTTGTTAACAACTCTTTCTCTGGTCCAATTCCTGAATTCAACAAACTTGGTGCTCTTAAAGCTCTTTATTTATCATTAAACCAATTCTCAGGACCTATTCCTCCTGATTTTTTTTCTCAATTAGGTTCTCTCAAGAAAGTATGGCTCAACAATAATAAATTCTCAGGAAATATACCAGACTCATTAACAAGTCTTCGTTTCCTCGGTGAGTTACATCTCGAAAACAATGAGTTTTCTGGTCCTATTCCAGAATTCAAACAAGATATTAAATCTGTTGACATGTCTAACAACAAGTTACTAGGTGCAATACCTGGTACCTTGTCGAAGTACGAGGCAAAATCTTTTGCAGGAAATGAAGAGCTTTGTGGGAAGCCACTTGACAAAGCATGCGATCCTTCTTCGGATTTAACGTCACCACCTGGCGATGGATCCGGACAAGATGGTGGTGGTGGTGGTACTGGTTGGGCTTTAAAGTTTATTGGAATTCTTTTGGTTGCTGCCCTATTTGTTGTGTTTGTCACGTTTATTAAATCGAAACGTAGAAAGGACAATGATTTCAGTGTTATGAGTAGAGAAAACAATGAAGATATAATTCCAGTTCATGTTCCTATCTCAAAACATAACTCATCAGAACATAGCAGAGCATCAGAAAGTAGTGGGAAGAAGGAATCTAGGAGAGGTTCTTCGAAGAGTGGTGGAATGGGTGATCTTGTAATGGTGAATGATGAAAAAGGTGTGTTTGGTTTACCTGATTTGATGAAAGCTGCTGCTGAGGTTTTGGGGAATGGTGGATTAGGTTCTGCTTATAAAGCAGCTATGACTAATGGGTTATCTGTGGTTGTGAAGAGGATGAGGGAGATGAATAAAGTAAGCAGAGATATATTTGATGCCGAGATGAGACGGTTTGGGAGGCTTAGAAACCGTAATATTTTGACTCCTTTGGCTTACCATTACCGCAGGGAGGAGAAGTTATTTGTTACTGAATATATGCCTAAAGGAAGCTTGTTATATGTCTTGCATGGTAATGCTGTCACATTTTATTTCTAAAATTTGGTGCATTCATGTGTTATTTTATTATATTCATTTATACACATTCATGTGTAATGTTTGTTGTACAGGTGATAGAGGAACAAGTCATGCTGAACTAAATTGGCCAACACGTTTAAAGATAGTGAAGGGAATTGCACGTGGATTGGCATTTCTTTATACTGAATTTGAATCCGAAGACCTGCCACATGGAAACCTCAAATCAAGCAATATACTACTAGCTGATAATTATGAGCCACTCTTAAGTGACTTTGCATTTCATCCATTAATCAACTCAAGTCATGCAACACAAACAATGTTTGCATACAAAACTCCTGATTACGTTCTTTACCAACATGTTTCACAGAAAACCGATGTTTATTGTCTCGGAATCATCATTCTTGAAATCATTACAGGGAAATTCCCTTCTCAATATCACAGTAATGGTAAAGGTGGTACTGATGTTGTTCAATGGGTGTTCACAGCAATTTCTGAGAGAAGAGAAGCTGAATTGATTGATCCAGAGTTAACATCAAACAATGCAGATTCAATTAATCATATGTTGCAACTTCTTCAAATTGGGGCTGCTTGCACAGAAAGTAACCCTGAACAACGACTTAACATGAAGGAAGCAATTAGAAGGATAGAGGAATTACAAGTTTAAAGATGAATATGATCAATTTTTATGTCAATGTCAATATGCTAGCTTAGTATGTAACAGTTTCTTTTGTAGGTGAGAGTTGCAGTCCTAGGAAAGATTAATTAATCCAATTGATTCAGCATCTTGAACCAACAATGAAGTATTCATGAATGATCCTCTCAAAGCTTAGCAGTGAACAATGAGTTTTGCACATCACTATATATATTAAGGGGCATCTATAGAGGAAGAAAAAAGAAGGTCACTTACTACATAGGGAGAAAAATTGGATGCATGCATGGCTTTATGGAACTATTGGAACTTCTATGAACCAAAAACCATAAGATGCTGAAGATTGGAGTGTTTTCCATGTTTTGGCTCCTTTTTTGAGTTTGAAAAATGTGAAAGTACAAGATCAATTGAGTGGTGTGCCTCTTGTGCTGTTCATGACCCTTGTAAATTGATGTGCAATTCTTAAGATAATGAACCCATTTTTGTGACAAATAACTCAAAACTCATTGCTGAAATGTTTGAATCCATTTGATTTTTATATATATTTTTTCAATCTGTAAATTGTTTTTTTCTTTTTAAGTTAGCCAATGCAGTTTATTCTACAAAGAAATGCTTAATGCCATTCATATGTTTTTTGACACCTCCTTTTATTTTTGTTCTTTCATTTTGGTATTCTTGGATGATATATAGTCATTGGACCATGAGTAGGATTAACAGAAACCTATTGCAGCCTCAGCACAACAGAGTATACTCTATTGCAAGCAGTTTTGGACAGTTTCAATCTAATAATCGAATTGCAAAATTCAACATGACATAGGAATAACCACTTTTCAACATGAAAAATGATTTTCTATATCATAAATTCATGATATGATATGATAAGTCAATTGCGTTGAAACTTTCATATTACATATTTTCCCACCTAGCACCAGTTTGTTTTTGCGGTGACAATATGTATTAGGAGAATTAGAACTTAATTGTGTTTAGTTTTTGTGGTTTTAGCTTAGTTTTACAAGATTACTTGAAATGCAAGTATTCTAGTTTGTGCTTGTTTCTTTGAGACTTGGCTATAAATAAGCTCCCTTTGAAATCAATATTTTCACCTTAAAATAGGCTGGGAATGCAAGATAAGATTAAAACTACTATTAGAAGCCTCTGCTTAAACGTGTTATTAGTATCCGTGTAATTCTTTCCCGTTCTAATCACTCAAACCAATAGTTAGCTTTATGGCTGCAACTTGCCATAAAGGATCCAAATTGCTCAAACTAATAATGTAATCAACATCATTTTTTTGTTTATTTCGAAATTATTAATTAAATTTATGTAAGGTCTAGACTATTTTTAAAAGACTTGTGAGTAATTTATACATCAAACAAATAAACAATATATAAGTGATCTTCGTAAACTAACTTATATTTTAACTTGTAAATTTATTCATGTAATTATATTTGATCGATTAATGGATAAATTGAATTTAACAATGGTCAAAGGTGGAGCCAAATCGGGTAATTGACGAGAATTCATTCGTGGCAGATGGTAAAACACGTGGCGCGTCAATAAATCTATTACGTGGAACTCTAATTGTTATTTTGTTTCTTCTCGAAAAAAAAAGTCTCACTTCTACGAAGTTTTCTCAGAAACGACGGCGGCGACGGAATGTACCGAACGGCGGCGAAGCGGTTGCTATGCAGCGCAAGGCAGTTCAACGGAAACGCTGCACTCCGGTTCCGGCGTCATAATGCATTGATAAATTATTCTCGCTTTTCCACAACGGAGATTAATCAACCTTTTTCTAATCCACACTCTATACATGATGCAATTCCTATTTCAACCACCGAAATCGAAAACCCTACTCTCTATGATGCCACTTCTTCTTCATCAACATCAACGGACGAAGATTCACATCGCTTCCAGACTCCGAAATCGAAAGCTAAGTACGAGGATGAACATGCTCGATTGCTTTCTGCATCACTCGTTCACGTCGTTCGTACACTCACTCTTTTTCTCTTCATTATTCCCTTTTCAATTTAAACTCTTTTTTTCTTTTCTTTTCTTTCTTTCTATCTTGAGGTGTTTTTTTTCTTCTTTTCAGATGAAGCTGGGATGGACAGAAGCAGCGTTAATGGCAGGAGCAAAGGATGTTGGTCTTTCCCCTTCTATTGTCGGATCTTTGTCGAGGAAGGAAGCAGCGTTGGTTGAGGTTCATTTCCTTCTTTATCTTACATGCAATGCAATGCAAGTCATCATTTTTATTGGAAAAACCAAGTCCCACATAGATTAAAGATATTATCTTACTAGAGTTTATAAAGAGACTCTCCTCAACTTAAGAGAGACACCCCCTCAACTTACAAGCCGGTTTTTGTATGTATGAACTAGGTTGAATATGAAATCCTAATAATTATCACCATCTTGTTTAGTATGATTTGAGTAGAGTAGTGGTAAAATTGTAAAATCTTTGTTTAATTGGTGGTGAGTTGCGAAAATTTCCAACAGTTCATCTTGGGTGATGATTGAGTTTGTTTTGTTAAACATTCATGAGATAGGATTTGACTCAAATTGCATGAGATAGCTAGAATTTAGAAAAGGACTATAGTAGCTCATGTTATGTTGGGTCGGGTAGAAAATGGTATCAGTCGTTTTGCAGTATTCTGTACTGTAATGTACTACTAATGAGTATTTTATCTTGTAAGGATGTTATGAGCTGCAGTGCCAGTTATGCAACACCCAGCCTCTCAAATCTAACTGAAGTTCTCCAAGAAAAAGGATAAATGTTAATATGAGAGAAAATTTCTCATTGTTTTTCTTTTTTGTCTTTTTAATATGAAACAAGCCACTCAGACTATTTTCCAGGAGTTGTCAAATGATGTTTTTCAGTTATTTTGGTTGCTTTTTTCAGTTATGAGTTTCCAATGCATGAATTTCATTTCAATTGTTCATTATCAAGTATGACCTGTGTAGTGCTTATCAAAAGAAAGTATGACCAGTGTAGTGGATTGTGAAGAATGCTCTCTATCACTTTTTCTTGCTTGTTTTGTGAAAAGATCAGTTTGTTCATCATAAAACTTCGTTTTTTCAGTTTTACATGGATGACTGCTTACAAAGACTCATAGATAAAATTGACACGGACGGAAGCTTGAAAAATTTGACACCAAGTGACTGCATCTCTAAGCTAATCAGATTTCGTCTAGAAATGCAAGCTCCTTATATATCCACATGGCCTCAAGCTCTTAGCATCCAGGTCTCTGCCTGTCCTTTTCCTGTTAGAGGCTCAGGTATCTGTGAATTGTAGAGATGAACGAGTTTCTGATAAACAATTTATTTGCAGGCACAGCCGGTTAATGTTCCCGCGAGTTTTAAGCAGAGGGCAATGCTTGTGGATGAGATCTGGCATGCTGCAGGCGATAATGCCTCTGACATAGATTGGTATGCCAAGCGCACTGTCCTTGGAGGAATATACTCAACAACAGAGATTTATATGCTGACAGATGGTTCTGCTGGTTAGCTTTTCTGTCTTCCTTTTAAGGATTCAAGCTTTGCTTGGATTAATGCTTGATTAATTTTCATATGTTATCTTGCAATTTGGTGCGTTTCTAATTAAACTCGTTTAATTTTGGGTCACCTCCTGGTTCTGTTGGAAAATTACAAACATACTATGCAGATGTCCATTTGAAACGAAAATCTGAACATACAATAATCATTCTTTCTTTTGATCATCAATTTTTTGTTGTGAATGCTTTGATGATATCAACAGTATTCTGTTTTCCATTATCTCAGAAACCAAAATCTTGAGTTTCAAGAATGTTATACTTGTTCTAAATGGTTATATATAATACATATGAGGATGAGGATTAATTTGATAAAGTCACTGTTGGATACTGCAATAGTTTTGGTGTCTCTGAATGGAATAAATTTCCATTTTGGGAGTAAATCGAATTTTATTCGTTTGTGCCTCCTCCCATGGATACTGCAATAGTTTTGGTGTCTCTGTATGGAATAAATTACCATTTTCGGTTGAGACCTATTTTTTATGGCTTGATGTGGTATACTTGTGAGAACTGTTCTTGATACTTATGTGGCTTGTTTTTTGGCAGATTTTCGAGACACATGGGCATTTTTGGATGCACGAGTGAAAGATGCATTTGATCTAAAGAAAACCATTCAAGAGGTACGTCCTCAATTGATGCTGTGATTGATCCCTGAAGTTTATTAAATTATATTTCAGTGGAATAAAGTGCTTGGTGCTTTTGAGTTCTCTCAGTTATCACGATAATTTTCAGGCACAATATTTAGCAGAAGCTGTGAGCACCGGGCTGGGGAACACCTTTGAAGGGTTTGTTGGGAAAGTTTTTCGGAGATGAATGAATCATGGTGGAAAGATGTGCATGCGGGGTTTCATGCATTTGTCTATTTAGTTACTACTACATCTTGATTCAAACAAAACGTTTCTTCAAAATAATATTGTAAACTTGATGGAGATAATCCGTTAAGTAGTTAATATATTTCATACTACCTCATTTAAGCTCATAAAAGTTTGTAAATAAACCCTAACCGGTGTCCGCAGGCAATGGTTAAGGAAAACAAAAAAAGAAAGTTTTAAGTTGAAAATACCACTTTTTAGACTTTTGAGGAGTTGAATGCACAAGTTTAAATACGAGATTACTATATTTGTTTCCTTAACCATTGTCTTGAGGGCACTGGTTAGCATTTTCCATAAATTAAAGGCAGAAATACAATATGTCTTCGTGTGTTAGGTTGAAAAATAGATCAATACATCTATTTTGGTTTGACTATAAAAAAATTTTCTTAAAAACCTAAATATTTGGTCTACAATTTTTTTATTTATTTTTGAGATTGTCTACAATTTCATTACCCGTTTTTTTACAAGTTTTCTCTATATATTTGAGACAATATTCTTTCATACTACTCTATCTATATATTAAATATACTCTCTATACTTTTTTTTTTGTTGTCTGGGGTTTGAACGAACCCCGGATATTGCATATATTATGCATTGTCTTTACCAACTGAGTTACGGGGACATACTATCTATATTTCGAATGTACATGAAACATTATTCTTTCTCAATAAGGTGAAATTCATACAAAATTTAATAGCTTTTTATGAGGTGGCTTTTTTACAAGTCAAAACCATATAAGCTAAGCTGAATTCCATAATTTTGGAGTTCGATTCCTACTTGGAATAATTTTTGGCTTGACTTTATTTACCTTTGGTTGAACTTTGGATTCGGAGACCCCTTTTCTAGGAATTGGAGGATTAATGTTTAAAAAAGAAAAAAGTTAATATCAAAAGACATAAATGATTATAAGAATTACAATGTCAATGTAAAATATAAATGGTTTCTTTTGTCGCAACATAATAATAAATATAAACGCTATTTTGAAAAAAATAGTGTTTAATAATATAAATATTGTAAGTAAAATTCAACTGATAGTATCCAAATATCTATGTTTAAACTCATGTGCGTCTAATTACTAAAAAAACTCACCGAGATGTGCATCAATGAGATAGTAAAGAGGCATGGAGCGTTTGTGTCGTCTAACTACTAAACTACTTGATTATTAAATGTATTTCAATTGTAGAAAAATAATGTTTGCATTTCCACTAACATGGTGGTGAAAGACTTGAGGGTTAGAAGTGTGTTTACTTTTAAATCTCATATTCCAATCTATTAATTGCCAACAATTTATGTGTTCCATCAATCCTTACATAACACTAATGGTCGTCGAATTTCAACAAAATAAATCACGCAATAGAGCTTTGAGATTAATTGGTTCTTACGCTAAATATTGAGTTTTGAAAGTTATTTGATCACAAAATCACCATAAATGTTTGTGAAAATAATATGCAATCTATCACCTTTCAACATGAGAGAGAAACACATCATCCAATTTTATTTTTTGTATATATATTTTTGTCTTTCATTTTAAATGGGAAGAGATTAAGATTACACATTAAATAAATCACTTTATAAGAGAATCCATTTCCAAGAATTTGTTACCCAAAAAGAAAAGGATTTCTGCTCTTCCCCCAACACATTTCGCTCCCACTTTGCAGCTTTGTCGAAAATGCCCTTGCGTTAGTTAACTTACACAAGTGTAAACTTATGTGTTAATTAACTAACGTTGCGTGACTTAAGTCACGCAAGTGTAAAACACTGCGTGAGTTAACTCAGCAGTCATTAACACATGCATGAGTTACTCACGCCCAGTCTGTGTAAAAAACCAACCGAGGCAGAAACCTTTATTTTCCCTAATTTTCCAATCCTTCTTTGATACATTCATTCATTCAGTCATTTGCATACATTTTTCATCATTCATTTAAGTATTCATTCAATCAAGCATTAACTCATAATTATATTACGAAAAATAACGGAATAAAACAACAGAATAAAATAACGAATAATGTCATAAAAACGCCAAAAAGCGCAAATGTAATAGGATTACAACCAAATCCAACAAAATGTCATACCAAAAAACTATACAAGTCATACTAGTCCATCCCGTGGACTCCTACTCCTTCTCCGCGGAGTCGGCATCCGCTCCAACATGCTCCACTCAGATTGTATGCCCTGCATCATGCGAAGAACCTCTGGATTACCAAACACATCAGGATGCCCCATTGCACTGTCCACTCCGGCTCTGATGTTGCCGATGATCTGGTATCGGTCTGAAGGATGTCTGGCCCACTACTGCTCAACAAGAACCTCCTCATTAGCAAACTCTATGAAGGTCAGGGCCACATCATCTGCCGCAAGAGCCTCAATGTCTATAGGAGGCCTGGGCCGTGTATGGACATACCAGTACTACCTAAGAACCCGATCTGGAAAGTGACGGACCCTCTTGTCTTTGCCAGCCATGATCCATCTGGAGTACCAGCATATGTCCTGAAAGGGCGTGATGTGTCGTCGTCTCTCGTATGGCCTCCAAATGACACGAGAATGGTCCAATGAATCAATGGCAGGTCGGTAGTGTCTAGGATTAGAAAAGCCTCTGGGAGGTTTCCATTGACTCACAAGCGGGGCAATAGTAGGGTCGTAGGCATCATCATCAATCCTCGAAATGATGTTCATGAAGTGTGCCAAAGTCCATCCCTGCAAACACAAAGAAACAAATTTATATCAGCACAAGTATTAAATGACTTAAGCCACGCTGCGTGACTTAACTAACGCAGGGGCATTATAGTATTTTCAACTGGGTGGGAGCGAAATATGATGGGGAGAAGAGCAGAAATCAAAGAAAAGTTAGTTGTTGGCGAGTGTAGCTTAGCTTCACCTACCCCTCTCTGTTTGACATAAATGATTCAACTCTAGCCAAAACCCAAAATCAGAAAGAATGTCTTTGTCGGCATCGGAGATCGCTCAGAAACTGAATCTACAACCTCATCCAGAAGGTGGATTTTACGTCGAAACATTCCGTGACCACTCTGTTCAACTTTCCACTTCTCACCTTCCATCTGAATGTAAGTATATATAAACTCTTTCTTTTCAATTTCATCAATCATACTCATTCTTTTAATCTCTCAACAACAGACAAAGTTGACCGACCAGTGTCGACCTGCATATATTTTCTGCTTCCATCTGGTACCATGTCTCGCCTTCATCGTATTCCTTCTTCTGAAACATGGCATCATTACATCGGAGAACCTATCACTGTAATTTCTCTTTCTTTTTCTTTTCTTCCAATTCTTATTGTTTATGCAGTCATTCAACATTGGTATTTGTTATTTCGTAGGTGGTGGAACTGAATGAAAAAGATTCAAGTGTGAAGTTTACATGTCTTGGATCCGATCTTACTAAGGATCAAACACCACAATACACGGTGCCTCCCAATGTCTGGTTTGGTTCTTTTCCGACCAGTGATTTTGCTGTCTCTGCAGATGGTGGATCCTTTGTGAAGGGTCCAGAAAGAGATGGTGAGACTCACTACTCTCTTGTAGGTTGCACTTGTGCCCCTGGTTTTCAGTTCCAGGATTTTGAACTTGCTAAACGTTCTTACCTCATTTCACGTTTTCCTCAATTGGTGTCTCTTGTCACTACTCTCACATTTCCCGAGTAGTGTTGCTGCCCGCTTGCCTACTTTCTACTGTTATGGTTCTTCAATATAAATAATGAGTTTTCATGTTAAAATATGTGCCACATGTAATAATAGTATCTCAAATAGAACATGTTGAAGCATTCTTAATATTATGCATTTTTGCTGTAAAAGTTGTTCTTAACTTTATCTTATTTGAGTGAAGTGTTCTGTTCTTATCTGATGAGGTAAGATATCATCCACCTTATTAGCATTCTTGATTTTCTTCGATACTGATTGCTTGCTTACTTCAACATAGTTAATGAATTTGTAGTACCTTTTCAAAATCAAATAATGATCAATATATAAACTTTTCCTTCTGCGGTTTCTGCTCCTTTGAGGAAAGAAAGAAAAAGAAACCATTCCAATGTAATATTTGCATGCTAAGAAAAAGAGACTGTTACAAAAATATCTCTTGGATTCCTAATACATATAAATTATTAAAAAAAGAAAAGAATGGGCAGAGTGGCAGCAGGGACAGATGTGCAGACTTGAAGAAAGAGTGTGTGATGATGGATGATGACACGGTTGACTGGCTAAATCTTCCTCGAGACTTTGGTTAGTTATTTATATTAAAAAATTTGAATACAATTGATGTTCTTCGATTCCGGAGTGTCTGTGCTTTATGGCGCTCTATTCTTTCCCCATCTCATACAAGATGCTAAGTTTTTGCTACTCACCGAAACCAAAATACTTTGCATACAACCATTATTGCCAACTTGTTCTAATAAAGGGTGAATCATAAAGGTTGAAAAATTGAAATCTGGCATTTTTCGTCACTTAGATATTTCGACTAACAATCATATCTCACACACATTCCCATCTAATGTGTTAGATTTCATGAACTTCCGAGTTAAGGAAATGTTTCAAGCACATACTCTCAATTTTTCTAGATATGAACGTGGTTTAATTGCATTTGAGCCCCTTTATGGTGTTTATAAAGTAGTATTGTTTTCTGTTGAGGGTGTCAGTCAAATGGCCTTTGCCCTTCATGAAGATGGAAAATTGGTGTTTCCAATATTGGATATAACAATTTGATTATAGAGGCTGATGAGAATAGAGTCTATAATGATATAATCCTTTATATGGGGAAGGTTTATGTTGTGGATAAAAGTGGAATTATTTTCTGGATCAAGTGTTCATCCTTTAAGTTGGTTCAGTCTTCACCCTCCTTAAATAATGATGATAGCAAGAAGCGTTTGGTGGAGTCGCATGGAAGTCTTTTTGTGGTTGAAATGTATTTCAGAAGAACTGGTATCAATACATGTAAATTAGTCATGGATACCAGTGTTTTTAAGATAGATGAAGAATCAAGTAGATGGCTTCGTGTAGTAGACTTGGGTGATGTTCTGTTCGTTTTGGGTAAAGACTTGAACTTTTCATTGTCTGCTAATGATTATTATGGATTTGAAGAAAATTGCATCTACTTCGGTCTTTTAGGCAGGACTGCTCGTTACAGCTTGAATGATCCAGGGTTTAAGTATGTTGAAGACATTTTTTCGGCCTTGTCCAACTTTGTTCAATTCTAACGGTGTATCCAATGAACATTAAGTGTGCTGCAGATCATGACCCCTACTGAGTAAGGTGGATATGACCAACTCTGCATCCTCTGGCATCCGTTCTTAGTCGGTTGTGATCTATCCTTGGACTGCAAGTATTTTATGTATTTTACAATGGTCTATAGAATGATTTATGTCTTGTAGAAAACCCACTTTATTTTCTTGTACTGTGTTGATACTTACATTGTTCTTTTTCTGAATATGGTTTGGTGATTTCCGGTACTTTGTCCACATTGACTGATCAGTGGAATATGATTCTTTGATTTTATGACTCCATTATTTGTTTGTTTAGCATAATCATATAGCATAACCAAGAATTGGGATTAGATCGTTGTAAGCTCAATTTTTTTTAATTTTATTACTCCATTTTTTGGGTTTCTTCTTGTTGCTACCTATTTCATCATTGTAAGCTCTACTTTGTTGCTTTGTTGTGGTTGGTTTACTTTGAAAGTGACGTGAGTACGCAGTCAGCCGTATAATTCAGTCACAACCATTGAATGCTTGAAATTTTAAATCTTGTAATCAAGGGCTAGAAATGAATTTGATCACGGTAGGAAAATCTCTCGATCGGTCAATGTTAAATGTCACCCAGAACTTCCTATAATTGTAGCAGTTTTAAGAAAGATTAACAAATTCCTTAAAAAAAAAAAAGGGAAGATGAACGAATAAAACAACATAAGCCAACATCTAGTTGGAAAAAACAGATTCAGATTTACACTATACAATTTTTTCACAATTGTAACCCGAAAAAACAGATTCGGATTTGCACTATACAATTTTTTCACAAAAGAATGGATTAGTGGTACAAAGCTGCACGCGCATGAATGGTTGGAAAAATTATCGTATTTTAAATATAAATCAGGTTTGCTTATGTACTGTAGTGTTTGTTTCTTTGCATATGTGACATATTCTACACTCGTGCATAAGCTGTAGTGTATGTATTATATGTATGAACAGATTCAACACTCTTGTGCAAAAAATCATTTCTCAGAACCATCAAAAAGAATGAAATAATAAACACAATAACTTAATATATGAGCGCAGCAGAAGGAAGAAGCAAAGAGAATTCAAGAGAAAACTGTTCCATTGATGGCAACTAACACCTTGTATAAATTCTTCTTTCTCGGTATAGTTTACTTTCTATTGCAAGAAAACTCGCACGCCTATCCTTATAAAACTATACAACAATCGCTACATTAAAACTGTAGACTTACTCATATACAATTCCAAAAGAACAACTATATTAATAGCAATTTCTATGCAGTAAAATACAATAATCTTGAAAGAGAGAAGATTTCATCCGTCATTTCCAGAACAGCATATATGTGAGCAACAATTGAGGCAAGCGAGGCATCCAAGACCAATGCAAAGCTGATTCAATGCAGTAAGACATTGGTTGTTCATCCTGGAAAAGCACTGGATGCAGCACATGCAACAACAGTAACCACACACGGTGTCAAAGCAATTTGAGGCCGCTTTAAAAATTTCAGCCATTTCAATCTTTGCTTCATATCCTGGAGGAGTATTTTCAGCTGTTGCTTTCAAGTTGCCAAAGCCAATACCTAAGTGCGGGAGTAGAATCATTCTCTGTCCTTGGACATTTGCCTCATATTGAGAATGTTTCTTTTTTAACACCTGCTCAAAATTATTTGAAAAGTATACTTTTTAGAAAGGCTTTTACTGATGTTTTTATCTATGTTTCATAATATGAGCAAACCATAGCTAGATTATGAGCTTTCAGTTAAAACAGACTCGCTGACTAGATGTTCTTACTTCTTAGATACTTCAGTGTTATATATCGAAGAATTAACGACTATTTTCAAAAGAAAAATTGTAGATATGGAATTTCACAATGAAAGCATTATTTAATATCACGTCTATTTAAAAGGGCAGCCCGGTGCATTAAAGCTTCTGCATACACAGGGTTCAGGAAGGGGTCCCACCATTTTGGTGTATTGTACGCAGCCTTGCCATATTTTTTACACAAGAGGCTGTTTACAGGACTTGAACATGTACTCACATGACAGCAACTTTACAGTTGCGCCAAGACTCCCCCTTTTAATATCATGTATATTTATTAGACAAAATATCAAAACTTTTGATACATACTGTTTTTTCTCCAGGTGATTCCTTGATCTTCTTTAGATGATCATTCTCAAGTATTATCATACATGTATACTCAGATATAAAGCCAGTCTGCAGGCTCAGTTTTGCAACCTGCCAATTAAATGATGTGGCGTAAGAAAATTTTCGAATAAAAGAGACAACTGAATGCATACTACGTAAAGAGTGTAGTGATAGCATAGAAAGTATTCACCAACCTTCTGTTCTAGTTGTTTATCTTCTGAAAGCCATGCTTGAGCAGTAAGATGTTGTATTTGATCTCTTGCAGAAACCTGTTAAAGAGAAAATAGAGCAATATAATGGGTGACGAGTAGGGCTGGCAATGAACCGAACCAACTCAACAATAGTTCGGAATTCGATTCGATAATTAATTCGTTGAACTTGGTTCATGAACCAAATGAGCTGATTAAGTCCGTTAAATAAATGAGCCGAACTTGAATTGTATATAGTCCGACTCGGTTGGTTCATGAGCTTACTCGATGATATATACACATATATATTTAATTAATTACAAGCTTCCTCTAATACTAAAATTATATGTATACTAATTATAAGTAAAGAGATCCTGAAAGAAAGAAAAAAAAGCGAGAGAAAAAAAAGAAGCTAATAATAAACTAGTGCAAGCTTAGGCTTATAAGCACACATATGTATACTATAATTCGTCCCACATCGGTAAGTTTACACAAACTGGTGAGGATGAGTAGTTATAAATAGAAGCACATTAGTATAGGCAGTACAACAGTAGTAACTGTAAGGTGTGCATGTTTTTTTACTTCTGCGCATGCTCTTTTCCTTCAATAGTTTAATACTATTTTGTTTTTTTTTAAAAATAAATTAAAAGGTTAAGATATACTTTTTTGACAAAAAAATAAATAAAATTGAATTATGTTCCTCGAGCAAGCGAGTTGAACCTAACGAGCCGGACCGAGTTGTTCGTGAACTTTAAACGAGCCAAACTCGAGCTAAAAAAATGGTTCGTATCAAACTCGAGTAAAGAATTGTGGAAATTTATTCATAAAGCACTATCTAGTTAAATATGAAAGGATGGTGACTGAGAATATGATGAAGCCAACATGTATTTGTGAATCACGGGCATAGCGAGGAAAGATAAAGATGGGCAATTAACCTGGTCTTTACAAAAATATAAAGACGTGAGAAGATACGAAAGAAAAGGGGGCAGCCCGGTGCACAAAGCTCCCACATACGCAGGGTACGGAAAGGGGTCCCACCATTTGGTGTATTGTACGCAGTCTTACCCTGTTTTTTACACAAGAGGCTTTTTCCAAGACTTGAACCTGTGACCTTTCGGTACGGAAAGGGGGCAGCCCGGGGCACAAAGCTCCCACATACGCAGGGTACGGAAAGGGGTCCCACCATTTGGTGTATTGTATGCAGTCTTACCCTGTTTTTTACACAAGAGGCTTTTTCCAAGACTTGAACCTGTGACCTTTCGGTCACATGACAACAACTTTACCGTTGCACCAAGGCTCCCCCTTGAAGATACGAAAAAAACCGAATATATTTTTTAATTTGCCTAGATCCTAATAGATTAGGTCTTATAGTAATGAAAAAGTATGACATGACCCAGTTGTTAACCTGTGCTTTAAGGAAAAACATATTCTTCAAAGTGATTCACATAAACATGAACTAGTTTACTTATGCACAACCCACAAACAAAATATAGAATGTTCTCTACAGAAATTGTAGATATAAATAATTTAAAAAACAAAACAAGAAAACTTGAGTATGCTAAGTAGAAGAATACTTTACCCTTTGTAAAGGTATGCCCTTATCCTTTTGTATCTTCAAATCTATTTCAAAATGACTGAAATCGGCCAAGATACCTTTGACTTTAAGAGTTTCAGGAAAATTTCCCTTGTATCTGCCGGATAAAATCAATGGACCCTCTGACGAAAGATCTGGGATATGGGACGGGTATACCTATCACAAAAAATTGGAGATAATGACGTAAGAAAGAGCCACAAGCTCAGAAAATTGTTAAATTCGAACATACAAGAAAGATATGAGTAACTGAACGTAAATAGTCATGATTTCTGAGACATGTGGGTTCCATCATGGCAGAATATTTGGCATTCCTTTTCGAACAACGCTAAAGAATATATAAAAAAAGAAACTGAATGATCAAAACTGTAGCATCCCCAGTGGCATGAGTGAACTGCAGTACTCAGTATTCACTTGGAGGAGACGAACGATTAAAAATGAAACGGAACAACATCATGACACATTTTAATATGATAATGATAAATTCAGGATTTTGTCATAAATTATTCCTAAATTAAGACATATAGCAGATTGTGAGATGAGGGGGTGACAGGTAAACCAACAGAAAAATAATAAATCTTCAGATGAATGACACTTTCTGAATACGAAGTATATTTTTGGTAACGACCATGATAAATAATGAAAAGAAGGAAGCCAGAACAGTTCTTTTTTACCTCAGCTTGATCAATTCCATCCAACAAGTCCATTTTGATATTTGCAAGAATGAGCGATGAAGCTTTTTCAAACAATGTCAACATTCGAGGCTCAATCATATCTGGCATTTCAAAAAAGGAACAACTATAAAATTACTACAAAACACAGAATGCATACAAAATTTAGATAGGGTCATTGAAGAAACTTGTTATGATAAACACCAAAAGAGAAAGTTTCTACTGCAAATGACCAACTATTTACACGAAATATATTGCAGATATTAATGCATTTCAACAAAGATGAGAGATTTTCTTATAATTATGGATGTAAAACTAGGGTATACTACATCTTATCTGATCCTTGAAGAAAACTCAAAAAGTTCATTGTAAAGTCAAATGTCAATACCAGGTATTCCAAATAGAATTATGGAACCGACCCCTCATGTAATCTAATTGTTGTTATAAACATATTGACATGATTTGATAACCGAAAATTCTTGAAAACCTAACAGTGTCCTCTAACTTGCAACAAAATGAAATAAGCAAGTATTTTTTTAAATTATATTCAAAACTTACCGACATCCAGTGCAGCATCATACTGGCCCCTACCAATCATAGCAAGCATCCGCAAGAAATAATGATTACAGAATGGACCTGAGGTAGAATAATTTTTACAATTACTTAATACAAATGGGAAGAATTAAAGAGCAAGACCTTAAACAGGGTTTATCAGGTTCAAAGGGTATCAAGATTCAAAGCACTAGAAGACATACCTATACCAAAAGTGTAAATTCGAGGGCATATAGAATCTCCATTGATCATATGATTTTTTACCATAGTACAAATTTGTCTCTCATCTTCAACAGTTCCATCTGTAACTAGGAAAATTATCGGAACTGAACTTTGAGCAGCGGATAGCATTTCTATTGCCTGAACAGAAAAGACAACAAGTACATAAATAAATTGTACGCAATAACAAAGGGCACAAAACAATTCAATGCAGCATAATTTGAGGAATAATTTCTCAACACAGCAAGTAGAGCATAGATTGACTTGTATGTTAAGTACATAACATGTTGGTTCAGTATTAACCACTGCTTAATAATCTTATGAAATTAATGTTTACTAAAAACTGCATATAATCAGTGTACCGTATTTAACGGATGTGAAATATTTGTACCACCCCCAGCTACAAAGTTCAAGTTGATCCACTCCCTGGCCCTTTCTACAGCATCATTGGAAGCCAATTCCATTGATTTCGAGTATAGATGACTCTCCCCATTAAAGGCTATAATTGTAAACATATCATCGGAATTTAGCTTAGAGAGAGCAGAAAGTAATGCATTTTTTGTGTCATCCATTAGCTTCTCCTGCATGCTTCCACTGATGTCGATAATGAATATTATGTCCTTTTTGAACACCTAATTATCAAGTAGGATTAGGAGTGAGAATAAAAAAAAACAATTTAAAACACACGTTCAAAGTTTTACAGTTAATGTACAAACCTTCTTCTTTTGAATATTTCCAGGAGACAGATACAAGTAGAACATCTCTCTTTGATCAAAATCATGCACAGATGCAGATTCCAAGAGAACACCACCATTTATATGACTTGAAGAAACCTAAATGCAGGTAACAATGTAACAGGCTAATAAGATAAGCTCTCAATAACTGAAGAAGCTACAAAGAAAAGCATAGAATAAAATGATCAGGAATCTTACTGCATATGAAAAGCTAAAATCATCTTTTGACCATGAGAGAACTTCGTTATCACATACGAAACCCATACTCCCAGCATGACGCCTCACTTGCTGGACAGTCAGAATAAAATGGTGGTTAGTCAGTTATATCTTCTGTGAAATTTCAACAGTGGTGAGTGTTTTAAATATCGGCTATAGTGGCTCTATAGTGCTATAGTGTAGCAGAATTTGAAAGAAAAAAAAAACTATTGTTTTGCAAAACACTATTTAGTACAAAATATTTAGTACTATTGCCCATCGGAAATTGAAAAGAACCGGCCATCGAAAACAATGCAACAGTCCCATATATGAAAATCCAACCAGATACGAACCTGCAGGGGATGGCTAGTTGTCTTGAACAGAAGCTCACTTCCAGCAACAACATCCACATTCAGTTTTATCTTTTCTCTTTTCGACATTCTCTTACCAGCAGGGTTGATAAACTCAGGAAAGGTGAATGGCACCTTCAAAGAATACTCACCATTGGAGCATACTACTTTCTGAGACCAACGCATTTTAATTGATAAATTTGAACCCCCATCAATCTGTTAGAATCCAACCACATTGAAAAACATAAACACCACTAAACTAAACAGATATATAAATCAAAATTTCTCATCCTCCTCAAGCAAAATATTCACCTGCGGTATAGTTAAAGTAAATATATTTGATTTAAGAAAGCCCCCATTTTGAGCTGGTGTGGCACTTTGACTCTCCTTGCACTCATCCATAACTACCAGTCGAGTTGAATATGATTTTCTAAGAGCATTCACTTCAACACCTAGAATTGAACCCTGTTAGCCAAATCATATCAGAATCACACACGCAAAAATAATATACATAAACATAAACAATAATAAACATAAAACCATTCCGGTAACAAACAAAAAAAATGACCGTTGTGGTGAAATGAATAAAAAAAATCGAGAAAATCGGAAACTTCAACGGACACAAAAAAAAAAAAAAAAAAACAGAAAAAGCTGCAAAAAAAAAAGTAGTACCTCGTCGCCGATGGGAATGGCGAGACGGCAATCGGTGGTGCTGCTACCAGTAACACAGTGGACTCTCCAAGTGCCGGAGACGGTTATAAACGAAGTATCAAGATAACAATCAATTTCCATTTCAATAGCGTTCATCTGAAGCGGAATGAGTGCCGGAGGATCACACCGGCCGTACACGTGAGGTTGGTAGCTAGCGATGTCAGGATTATCAACGATCCCTGGATCGTAGATCACCGCGTAAACCATTGGAGCTTTAGGAAGAAGTGAGGTTGAAGACTTTGACATCGTTGGAACCTTGGGTGGCGCCACCGCTCTGTCTTTGCCGAAGTATATGCGTTTTGAAAGCTTCATTCCATCGTCGACGGCTCTGCAAAATTCTTCCGCCATTAGAAAGAGTGAAAAAGCTCAGAGAAAAACCCTTTGGGAATAGGAAGAAGAGAGAAACGTTGAGAAAAGAAGAAAAATATGAATAATAAATGTGAAAAAATGGTTTTATGTTTATGGCGAGTGAAGTGTGGGTCCCTCTCAAAGTCTAAGCTTCTGGTTTTCCGTTATGAGCCATGTGAGGCCAATTTGCATGTGGACACGTGTAATTGTAGTGCGTCGGCAAATGGAATGCAGATTCGGATTTCTTCATAAATAAATGGTAAAGTGGACCAAAATTCGGTTTGATTAATCAATAATCAGAGTTGGGATTTGATTAGGTACCGTTTGGCCAGATTTTTTTACGGTCTAAACACTTCTTTAAAACAAAACCCTTTAAGAAAGAAGCTAAAATTGTTTAGTTTCGTTATTTTTTTTTGTTTTAAAGTTATTTTTAAGTTAAAAGTTGTTTGACAAAATATTATACAAAACTTACTTCTCGACAATTTATTTCACAAGCACCTTAATTTTTTTTTGAACCGGTCCAATTAACTTTTTTTAAGAAGGGTTCATTTAATTTTATTATCTATTTTTGAAGGAATTTATTATCGTTTTATCACTTATATATTTAATTTCAATATCGTTTAATTATTACAACTTAGCAAATATTTTTATTCACGTTGTCATTGAAGACACCAAATATTTTTATTCCCTTTCTTCAACCTCGAAAATATATACCCACATATTAGCGATTAGTGTAATACTTTATGTCCGTCTGTCTGTTTTTTTGTTATGCTAATGCATATAATTTTTTTTTAGTGTTGTGTAATACGTATAATTATTTTTATAAAATTTTGATTTTAATTAAAAGTACAAGTATAGGTGCCTAAAAAAAATTATACTTATATATATTTTGCACATTTATATTGTAACAAACTATGCATATCTTTTTTTATTAAAAAAACTAAATATATCTTTTTCAATGACACCAACAATATAACAAATATAATATCATATAATATGCATTCTTATCTTTTTAAATGACACCAAAAATATATATAATAACAAAAATGAAACATCATACATAAGGTGTGCAAAAGATGAATCAACCAAGATTTGATTTTTGATCTTTGATCTAATCCACATAGATTTGATTTTTGATATTGTCAACAAAATGTTTGGTCAACTACTAACGCACCAATTAGTCATTGATAATAAAAAGTTTTAGGATACACCGGATTTTTTTTTATCTTTTTTTATCATAATAACCACTCATCAATTAGTGTAACAAAAACTCAAATTACAGGTCAAACATATTACTCCTAGATAATCCTATGGATATTTCCAATCTAAAATCCTAAATTTATGACTTTTTTTTGTTTGACAATCTTAAATGTATGACTTGATATTTGAGCCGGTAACTTAGTTAATACTCAAAGTGATTTACACTGAAATTGCATCCTGTAATTACATTGCAGTAAAGGCAGATTGGGTTCGTGATGATATGTTATTATTGTAAAAAGGGTAGTGTTAACTTGTGTCCTTAGAGCACAGGTTAAGAAATCTAGAAGAAAAAATATTTTATAAAATTTTATACATTTAATTCATTAAAAACCTAAAGATTAAATGTAATGCACACCTTTCAATAAATTATTTCTATGTTTATTTCATTAACTTGTGTCATAAGAGCACAAGTTATCATTTGTATTAATCCTCCTATATCCCTGCTGTCAATGATAATGACAAAAATGGGTTCAAAGTGAATTGAGAACCTGACTAGAGACGAGATGCACAGATGAATTTAATACGTGACATATCCTTTCATTAATGTGAATAAGATGGACGTCCATGTCAGCATTCATTAAAAAAAATGCAACCTTAGCTGTTATCACCCTCCAACTCGACCGTTGGAGTAGCTCTAATTGACCTATGCTTTCTGAGAGCGACTCTACAAGCCTATCGTATTTCAACGGTTCAACCAACCTATGTTTCTCAACATACTAGCTTCATCTACTTGCACCAAGGAAGGCTTCAATTTTAACTTTGACCGAAATTCATTTTAACTAGCGGGTTTTTTATCAAATAATCTAATTATTAGATTATTGAACATGAGTACTGGTACTCTTGCTTAATAAATTTATAATTAACGATTATTTTATGAAATAAAAAAACTATTTGTCAATATTTATATTTTAGAAAACATCATTTCATAAGAAAAAACATCATTTTATTGTTTATAAGAATCATATTAAATTTTTAACATTTTCTCATTAAAAATAATCAATATTCTTTATTATAAGTAATAAAAATTCAAAAAAAATAAATTTTATTTCGTCGAAACTTTTGGTAAATAAGATTTAATTATTATAATTGTCAATGACAAAAAATAATTATTTTTCTTAAAAAAAACAACTCAATTAGTCACTAATTTAACGATTTGGTATACCGATACACTCAAATTTTTAGGTGTACCATAAAATTTGCCTATTTAATAATCTAATAATTAGCAGGGATAAACTACTAACTGGATTTCATTTACAGAGTTTTATTAAAAAATATAAATATAACATCAGTGCATTGAATGTCTTTTTCAATTGAATAAAGAAAAATCAATTATCTATCCAAAAAAAAAAAAAAAACCCTTTCCATTTGACCGTTTACAAGAGAGAGATCGAACTCCAACTCCAAGCGTCTACTGCTCTGAGCATTTCAGTATTCAGAATTCTGATCTGATACGACCAAGATGAGCAAATAAAGTATTATATTACTGTGCATTTGTTTTGCCAGCAAAACATATATTATTATGAACAGACAAACTAACATATATTTATTAATATTATCAACAAGCGTGTCGGTGGATAGATAATGCGCTCATAAACGAGTAAACATAACAAAAAAAACGAGTAAACATAACTATTTGCAGCAAACAAAGAGACCCCACTAATATATTATCTACTAAACTGTAGAATTCAACATAACATGTATCAGGGTATGCTTTTGGTTTCTCTATAATGTATTATAAAATCTGAGACTAAGAACACACTATTCAGTTTCACTCTCCCTCAACCCCCCTCCCCCAAAAAAAAAAAAAGTATAAGGAGAGATAGCAAATCGTGTCCTATTGATGACTTAAACTTCCGCAATAGTGGCTAAGAACTCACTTCAGTAACAATCTTCCGGTGCTATTCTACAGCAGCTTTGACCATCAAACTTACTTTTCGGCTGAGAATGCAGAAGGGATCATATAAAGAAAATAACTAATTTACATGCCAACCAAGTTAAATTAAACACCTCAAAATTTTGCCTAGTCCAAGAAATTCTTGAGGCAGGCCGATATATAACTAGTCTGTGCAATCTTCCAATGTATCACCAAATCAGCTTGATAGTTTAGACTCGGGACATAGTATAGCATAGCCCCATGACAGCATCCTAGCCAAGGAATGGCTTTCACCTTTTCGAGACCAGCCATATACTCTCCTAAAACCATGATGTGCAAACTAGATTTGAGCAAAGAGCATTTCATTCCATGTATCAGGAACACCAGGCAAACACCAGTGTAAGCAATCCTGCACACCAGGCTTTGCTGTTAAGCTGTACCGTGATATATGACCCTCATCCCTCAGCTGAGAAGGACCTGTTATGTCCAAAAGTTTGACCCTTGTTCCCTTAACCGCACTTGCAGCAACTTGATCACTGGACTCCTCTTCCAGTAATTCTTTTCCAACCGACATTGGTTTAGTGTTGTCACAACTGCCTCCTGTGTTCCATTCCCCACCAAAAAAATGTCTAGGAGAAATGGTACGATAAAATGCTTTCAAACCTGGATATTTTGGAAGCTGTGAATCCACCCAACTAACAACGCTACGAATTGTAAGATTCTTGGCAGCCCAAATCACAGCTATCTTCCTATCAGTATTTGGGACACCACCAACATGCATTACCCATCGATTGGCATTAAGCTTCCCTCGATTCCAGTGATGACCAGTGTTGAGAACCAGGACATCAAACTTGTGTATAAATTGACGCAGGAATGCTGGGGGCCGATCAAGGTGCATTGCATAATCTGTATCTGGGTTGTTTACATCAATAGGTTCAACATCACATAAGCTTGCCGACCAGTAGTACAAAATGGTAGTATTAGTCCTTGAAAAACGATATGCCCATCCATTAGGACGGGCAGAGCCCTCGGCTACAATCAAACCATATTCCTTACCCACATCTTCAACATCATTTGTCTCCTCACCACCAGTTACCATGCACATTAAAGACTGGTACTGCTGCCGACCTAATGAGTCTCCCACAAAAGCTAGAGTTTTGTTTTGCATCCTGAATACACAGATTAACAATTAGTATAGGTTTATAGTTTTTTTCCAGTTGAACCAAAACATGTAGGCTAAAATAATAATAAACAGTTGAACCAAAACATATGGGCTAAAAAATAATAAAAATGTAGCCGGGAAAGATGGAGTATTTATCTAAATCAGAAATTCAGAGAAGCAAAGGCATATCAGTCATACAATAAGAGCAAAAATAGACTAAATTGAGTAATATGACACTATCATGGTAACACATGCCCCAACCAAAGCTTGCCAACCCTGTACGAAAGCATGGAGCACATCATGCCTCTGTCATTTCAAACGAGCTTATCGGCAAAACGAATTGAAAAATCACAATGTTCAATGAAATGTTCCAAAGGACAACAGACGGGTTCAATATATATGCACGGATCAAAAGAATGAAGTACCTTCTAAAAAATTTAGAACCTTCAAACTCCTCCATTTGACAATCTTTTGGTTGCCATCTAAGCCTCTCGTATGCAAAATCAGTACGTTGCATCAAGCGGCAAGCCCACATTGCAGAGAGCCACTGTTTGCAACCAAAACCTGAATACAAAGGATGTTTGTTGTCTGGGACCCATTTTCCTTTTGCATAGTTACAGGCTGGAGAAAGAGTCGACACGAGAACATCCATTTGTTAGCAACACTCACAAGTATGCTGTTCATTAATCTAACTTTATAATAATTATAAAAGATTTCAAGATGTCTTCAGAAATTAAAAAGAAAAATAGTTTCCAATAAAAAATTAGGAGACGCACTTCACTAGAAAGGTCATCGTTAGAAAATAAGTTGAAGAACATTCATCAATTTTCCTTGACCTGTTATGTTCAAACTTTCTTTAGAAACAATAGGAAAAATTGGTTCCTTATAAAAAATTCAGAGATATTCTTTGAAAAGCGGCTGATTTCATAGAACGTGTCGAAAAGCATGCATGATTCATCAACTTCATTTCAACTCATCCAAAAGATAGTAAACATTTCAATAGAGTTTCATGGATGCTAAGCAAAATTATGAGTACCTTTGTTTTCTGTAGCATTATTCCAACTTTCTTTTCTGACAGGTATAGAACTTTTTTGTGGATTGTTTGTGACAAGATCTATTTTAGGTTCTTCTTGTTTGGAGTTCTTCTCCCCCTTAGCTTCATTACTTTTAGCCTCAGATGTTGTTAGGCTGGAAGAAGTTTGTACACCATGGCTTTTCCCAGCTTCCAAAACTCCTTCATGTTTTGTTTCTTCATCAGACACACTTGACAGGATTTCTACACCACCACAATCAAATAAATTTATGCCCCGAGAAGGTAACTTGCAAATGAGAATAACAGTGAGAAAAGGAAAAGAAAAACCACATGGCAAGAGCTTTATGGCTAAAAGGATTGTAACATATCCTGGAATATAATGTATTTTAGAAGTTGTCTACAACAACAAAAACCAAGCCTTATCCCACTAAATAGCTAGTGTGCAGAACCTAGCCTTGTCTACATTATTTTAATTTACGCCTACCAACTTGCTTTAACACAACGGTAGCTGGTGTGCAGCACTCCGATCACTATTGTAACGAACATGTTAAGCGAATAAATGTGGCACCATAAACAGAGGTCAACATCTCCTTGTTGGATACAGAATATGGTACCACATCATGAAGCATTGCAAACACCTTAGAGAACCATAGAGGAATAAGGAAAGCAACATCTTACTTACGTTCTGTACGCGAAGTAGTTCTGGTATTACTTTCACCCATGCTCTTTCCAGAAGAGCTTTGTGCAGAAATCGTCTGAGATGCTAAATCAAGATCTTGTTCTTCCAGCTCATTGGTGGTCTTTTTCTTTGGCCACGATGAGTCATGCTCCGCCACATGTATATGTGTATCTAGTTCCTTCACCGAAGAACTGCTAACTAAATGATCTGCAGCCATGTGAACATGGTGTAGAAAGGACTGAGAATGATGCAAGCATACTACTGAGCACATTAAATCTTGGTTGCAAGAAGATAAGCCAATAATTTAGGATAACAGTAACTGTAGATTGTAATTGCAATTCTCTTCGAAGTTTCATTGCCAGAGAATTCATCACACCCTTGTGCAAACTGTTCAGCACAAGTTCTTGGCATACATGCAAACTACACACTGTCGTCCAGTTGTCATTGTCTTCTCTGACTGTCTAATTTGACTTGTCATCACCTTCTCATTCTGCTCTGCACCAATTGGACCGTATTTGCTTCTCGTGATTAGCAGGTTTGTTCTTCCCTAGATTTTGTGTTTCTAAGGCTACCATTTTTTTGGTCCGTGCTTCTTGCTGCTCTGTGTTTAGTTTTCCATAGCTGAGTATCCGAGGCTGAAGCCTCTAAGAAAAGTAAGACTTCAAAGCCTCAAAAAACTTAAGATTCATAGAATGTTGTTGCAGTGTGGTTCTTACTTCTTAGGTTAAGGCCTTTCGGAACAAGTCGCTAAAAAGTTGGATGATATTGATGTCCGTGAAAGAGTTGACCGGAAGATGGCTAATCACCAGCCTGTATCTCTGTTATGGCATTCTATTGTGTTAATTGGAATTGTGACTGGGATTATTCTTTCTCTATTATTTTGATATTTCTGCTGAGATATTTGAAATATTCTATTAAGATTTAAGATATCCTATGTGAATATTATGTTGTAAATAATAGGATAGATGCTGAAATGGTTTGAGTTTTACTTTACCCATATATAATCAAGGGGTTTAGTTTAACCTATTTTATTATAAAATAAACATAATGAGAGTCAGTCTCTCTAGTCATTCAGAATAATTCACGTATTTCTCTCTAAATGCAACTTGGTATTAGAAACCCAACAGTCCCAACTCCCAACTCCCAACTCAGAAAACCCTAACAGTCCCAAATTTGAAGCCCGAGCTATCTAGTCATTTTTCCATTGAACATCAACCTTTGGTCGTCGACACTAGATTCTGAGACCGTCAATCCCATTTTAAAACTTGGGCTAGGCCTAATTAGCTCCAAACACTTGGTCATGGAGTGAGGGTTGTCCAAGTCTTATAACTTTATAAGGGCTACTTTGACCATATCTCTACTCAATGTGGGGTGCCAACAATACCAATATAATTAGATGCACAAAAGCAGGTTGGACAGGTGAGATGAAGGGTATGGATATAGGTTTTTAGAAACCTTAACAGCAATATACATACTTTTACTTTCACGAAACAAATAGAAAATAAATATCTCAATGTGATAAATATAATGGAAGTATCAAATAGAACAATTATACAAATGGAAGTAGACCTGAAGAAAACTGCAGCGGTGATTGGGGAGGAAGAAAGGCAGTAAGACCAGGTGTTTTTTCCCATGACCATAAAAGGATAGTTGCACACATAAGAACAATGGAAATAAGAGAAATTTCTTTACCCTTTAATCCATTAAACCCGGCCTTCATCCTGCATATAAACATAAAATTATAAATAAAAAGAAGGGCTAGCTCTCAAGTCTCATATTTTGAAACAGTGTCGTCAAATAGCAGCGCTACAGCACTGTAACAAAGCGGAATTTGAACAAATCGATATTATTCACTAGTAAAGTAATGTTCATTTCACCTCCCTCGGTGCTCTCTGAGTCTTAAGGCCTACCCTGACTCTGGTGAGTCCTTGAGACCCAACTCATCTAATCTAAGTTTTTTATTGTAAAAAAGAAATTGTTTAGTTCATTGCCCTCTTTTTCTTCCTTGCAATAAAAAAAATTCCTTTAGCTCTAACATGCAACTTAAGAAACCAATCAAAATCAACACTTTCAATTAAAAAAAATAACTCTTTCCTAATTCTATTATGTAAGAAAGTAACAAACCTCACCAATCACCATGATCTAAATACTAATAAAAACAAACATGCATGAATTAAGAATGGATCTAAGATGTTAGGGAAGAAATTAACCTGTTTGGGACGAAAAAAGAAAGAGAGGAAGCTTCAAATTGAAATTTTGATGAATCTTGGATAAATTTAAATGTGAAATGAGGAACGATAATGGCGAGAGGAGAATACGAATCTGTGAATAAATAAATCGTACTCGTACGGAGGAGTATAGTCTAGATACTAACGAGGATCGCGGCCAACGCTTCAGCACCAAACACAAAGGAAGAAGAAAAAGTGATATTTCAACAACACTTTAATTGCATTTTCCTAATTTATTTCTTATAAGATTGAATTGAAATTTAATATATTTTTTTGACCACGTATTAACATAACCCTTAATTTAATGATGTTTTTGAATATATGCATGATATATGTGCGAAAGATCTACCATGATTCCTCACAATTTCCTAACGCTTCAATCTAATCTATGGTAAAAATAAACTCAAATTAATTCTAACATTTAATATAAAAGACAAAGTAGTTTTGATTAATTATAATAAAAAAACTAATTTATACTTTGTATTAACATATTAACATATTTTTATTTTTATTTTAAAAAAAAAACATATCAAGAACTAATTTAGGGTTTTTTTTAAAGGAAATTTAGGTTTTATTTTTGTAACGAATGAATTAGGCCGTCCAAAAATTGCGAAGGGCCAATATAAATCTTCACTCTAAAAATACGTGTTACTTTGATTATAAGTTTTTTTTTTTTGTTCAAGTAAAAATATATATTATTATTGAATTGACGTCAATTCAAAACAACATTTTGGTTATCGCAATAACATTTCTCAAACACAAATTCTTATTAATCCATACCTCTTACATATATGAATGGAATTCATGTTTTAATAATTAATACGTTTTTATACCATTTGTATTTGACTTTCTAACATCAGAGATTATGGATCTTCTACAAATAGTTCAAAGAGTCGTGTCTAACAATGTTGTATCTTCTATCTAGGTTTAAGGATGTATTTTTCAAGATAATTATTTTTTATAATAAATATACAAAAGGAGAAATGTTGATAGACTTTCCGCTAGTTTTAATTTAAGTGATTTATACATAATTAATTCATTAATTTATGTGACTCCGTCTCTAGGATGGGTGGACTCTTCGACCAAAGTGTTTGTTACTAATAGGCACCATCCCATAAATCCCAACATATTATGCCGAATTCTCTTTTAGTAAAAATGTTTCGGTTATAGAAGTAAAGTTTGGAAATTGCTCAATTGATGAAGTCTGCTATGTTTGTCGTAAGACGTGTTTGAATATATTTAGGGAGCACATTGTTTGTTGTATGAAGCTTTTAGGCTTCAAATACAAACATGAGTTTGTTACAAACACCCTTTTGATAAATTTAGATGGATGAGAGTATTTGCAAAGAATAAGGTGTCTGTGAACTTATTGACCAACCCACATGAGAAAAGATAGACATGTAGGCCAACATATATTCTAATATACGGCGGATAGGAGAGAAGCATGTATGTGTAGACTTGATTGCAGTTTCCCCGGTTGTGAAATTTGAAGACGAGTCTTTTACTGTAGGACATATAATTCTCAAAGCAGCTTCAAGTAAAGTGGAAAAAAAATTCTCAAAATAAATTTTTTTAAAGGAGAGAGAAAATAATTGTCAAAAGGTTAGTTTTTTTATTGTTGCATTAAAACAAACTAGATTTAAAAATAAAACTACTTTATTACAATACACAAACACAAAATGGATTATGCTTTTTACGAAATCTCTAAAAGACCCGCTTGTTACAAACTAATAAAAATTTGACATTGAATAATTTTTTTTAGGGGTGACATTCAATAATTTATAGATTTTTTTTTTGTAGAGATTACGTAAAAAAAAAACATAAGTTATTTTGTGTGTTTTAGAGAGGTGTATATTGTGGTCGTTTTTGTCCGTTGAAAACCATAAAGTTTTTAAATTTTGGCTGTTTAAAACCACCAAAAACTGCATAAAACCTCTTGCAACTGTCTAATTGTCTGAAATTTCATTACCTAAATATCATAATTTATTTTGTATATATGGAACACTCATTTTAATTAATTTCTACAATCTTTCTTCTCTTTAACTCATTCACTCGTTCTTCTAGCTACAATTTCCTTACTCAAAAATTTATATCTCAAAGATCAACACTTTATTTTCTTATAGTTTTGGAAATTTCGTGCATGATTTAGATTATAGTTAAATATGTTTTTGGTCCCTGTGAATATTCTAATATTTTGTTTTAGTTTTATAAAATTTTCCCTCGACTTTTAATTTTAATTTGCTATAGGAGGAAGAGTGAAATGGAAAAGGGTAAAAAAGAAGTATTGTGGTGGCTTGCTAAAAAATGGGATAAAGACATGTGACAATGGGACGTGGATTTTGAGATATGTCAAACATTTTATATTCTAAATAGAACGCAAGGTGAGAAGGAAAGTATTTCAAAGCCTTGTAAGGAAGCTCAAGGATAGCATGCTTCGACTTAGATATTAGATCATTTGCCATTTTAAAGACATTAATATATAAAGCGAAAACGTTTAGAAGATCTAAGTATAAAACTAATACCATGATAGTATGGTAAGAGAAGAACTTGTAATCAAATGAAGGGAGATAATGGGTATATGGGTGAAAATAAATTGTATGATTGACACTGACCTACTATATAGATAAAATATGTACATCTTAATAGGCTTAACTCTTGGTAGGCTATGGAACTAGGAAGATATCATAAGACAAGGACACTCAACGAAATATGAAACATTCCTGCATCTCTAATTGAGAGGTCCTTACTTAACAAGGATCACTCCATGTTAAGGACCCTCTATTGGAGGAAAAAAAAATGAGTCCTCATTAAGGAATGAGTAACTATATAAAGACATTCTCTTTCGTAAGCAACTAACGGGTCTCACGCTTAAAAGAAGTAATAAAATATGTATTATTTGGTCTCGCTTACAAAAGAAGTAATATTTTAATAAAATGTAATAGTTGTTTTAAATATTATTTTATCTATTTTTCATCATTTTAAATAAAATGTAATTAATGCAAAATATTTTTTTTTAACATGTAAAATTTGTAATGTTAATTTTTCCATTTTCAAATTATTAGCAAATGTGGCAGAAATTTAAGTTCATGTGAATAAATAAATATTTTATAATTTAATTTTTTTAAGGATTATAATTAAATATTACGATGTAATTTATAATTTAATAAATAAATTATTTATGTTTAATAATGTAAAGTTAGTGGGGGTATATTTAAGTATTTTTCATCGGAGTCCTTATTAATGTATTCTTAATGGAGTCATTGAGTCATTAATAGGTACTTTTATTAAAATATTATAAATAAGTGATGTGTAACGTGGGGTCCATTTAAGGAGTCTCTATTAAGAAACTACCATTGTGGATGCTCCAAGTGATTGGCCAAGATGATATTGAGTTACCACCTACCTACCAAGAGGTTGTGGTGTAACGCCATACTTCTATTAAAGCGATAAAACACGTGAATAATACAAATATTCAAGAAATAGATGTTACGTCTTGAACAGATTTCAAAACAACATGCATATATATAAAATTCCTCAAAAGTCGCTGCGGATATAAAACATACATATCCAAAATACACATGTCATAAACTCACCAATACATCAACATATAAAATCTCCAATCCCGACAAGTGGGTAAAATCTCAACAACATAAATCAATCCAAAATAAAGTATAAACCGACACTCCTACATCAAAGCCTATACTAAGACAGATAAACAAAGGAAGTTCCTGCTATCCTCAAGCAACTCACCACTCAAGCTAAAAGATCACTCCTGCACGCCGTCTACCCATTCATACAAACAGGTAGGCGGTCAAAGACCACTGGTGGTTAACTTCACATCAATCATAATCAACATAAACATATGAAAATATAAGCATTTCAATCAACTACACAATGGATAATTAAACTTCAAAATTCATCAACACAAACAAGTTCACAACATCACCATTATGCAACTATTAACCACATCCAATCATCAAACACATAAACAATTAGAACTCATGTATAATGCACCTATACATGACACCTATATGCATGTGGTACCATCACCAACAAGGTCGTCACCAATGATGCAACAAAAACATCATTTGTAAGAGTACACCTCCTCTTACAATTCACCTATGTAAAAGTAAACCTCCTTTCACATTTCTCATATGACTTGATATGACTATGATGCATGGACATACAAGCAGAGACTCAACAATGCAAATCACCTAACATATACATTCACCAACAACAATGTAAAAGTACACCTCCATTTACATTGATTAGTTCACCAACAATTGCATTATCAAGTATTTACATCCACACAATCAACAAGTCACAATCCAAATAAGAGTCATTACCATATTACCATCAACATAATCATCATCATAATTATTAACAAACGTCACCGCAAAACAACAACTTGAGTTATTGCACTGTGCAACTTGCCATGGCCACCAAACCACTCGCCATGGCGAGCTGACAGACTGCTTCACTCGCCGTGGCCACCAGTTTGCTCGCCATGGTGAGCTTAGACAGTCAGCTCTCAGGGAAAAACTCAATTTTCACTCCAAAACCCTAATTTTGAATCCTCAATGCCCAAATTCGTCCCCAAAGTGTGTCTAAACGTTTATAAACATAAACAGACACTCAAATCCATATAAAACTTGAATCAAAACATCATTCCAACACAAATCACCATTTAACCCATTTTTTGTAAAACTTTCAAAACCCACACAAATTCACACCACAACTCTATGATTATGATTACCCAAGGTTTCAATCATCAACAACAACATCTCATAACAACAACATCAATTAAACATGAATTCATCAACAATCCATCAACAACAACATCATACTCCACCAATTTTGAGCAAAACACAAAGTATACACATGTATATATCTCTAGCATGTAAATTCAACATCAACAACTTGATTATCATTAAATTCACATACCCAAACACTACATCAAAATATGAGCACGAATTTCACCAATTAAATTCACAACAATCACTTTTCACAATTAAGCACTTATGGGTTTAAGTAGAAAAGAGATTATACAAAAGATTATGAGGGAATACTAGTCCCCTTACCTCTAATCTTCACAAACCTAGCTTATGCTTCACCTTAGCTCCAATCCCTTGAATTTCTACCCTCTTCTTGCTCTCCAAGTTCTTCTCTCCTCTTCTAACCCCTTCTCTCTCTAACTCTCTCAAAGTGTTGTGGAAATGAACAAAATGATTCTAGTGACCTAATTTTCCTCAATGACTAAGGTTTAAACAGGCTCCTCGCTATTGGACTTAACCCTTTAATGTCTTAATCGGCTCAAAACACTCATTAACCAATTCACAAAGTTTCTACCCTCTTAACAGATAAAAAATAACGAATAGTTATCGGTTCTTAAGTAATTACCCCACTTACTAGTAACGTAGTAAAAATAACTATCCCTACTCAAAACACTACTAAAATAATTTACACGTGGAATTACTAATTTACCCTTGCTCAAAAAAACGACCAAAATACCCTTAAGTCCAAAATAACCAAAATACCCTTCTAACATCGAATCTCACTAAAATACACACAGAGACAAATAATTACATACAAGTATAAATAAACACATATCAAAACAATTAAAAATAAATCTAACGAAAATCGGGCTACTACATGTGGTCCCGCCGTAGAGTTACAACCTACCTATCAACTGTCTTCTATCTACCACTATAATATACTTGGCCATCCCATCTTAAAAAAAAATACTTCCTCCGGTCCTATTTATAAGAAATGGTTGACTTTTTTTATTTATTGTATAAATGATGTATTTGATCTATATTCTAGACAAGATACATCAATTACTCAATCAATCTAAAAAGTCAATTTTTTTTTATAAATAGGACTGGAGGGAGTAATAATAATCTATTAAAATAAGTATCCACCAAATTTATTAATATGTCATCGATCAATTTCTTAAGGTCCTTGTTTTAATGGGCTATACGGTCATTTCACAAATACATGGTCATTAAAATACACCATCATCAAAATCTAAGCCTTAAAAATCAATAACAAATTATGTATTTTTTCAATTAAAAAACAAAAAAACGGTTATGGTGGAAAGATTAGCATTTTTAAGAGAGGATCAATTTATTCTTTTGCTTCACAAAAAGTGGAGCAATTGGATATCTACTATCTATCTACTACTAGCCTACTAAAAGCAATGTCTAATAATTTTACTAATCTATCTGCGGTCAATTTCTTAAGGTCCCTAATTTAATGGGTTATATGGTCATTTTGCAAATACACAGTCATTAAAATAAGCCGTCATCAAAATCTAAACATTAAAAATCGATAAAAAAATTATGTAATTTTACAATTAAAAAAAAAGTTACGGTAGAAAGATGAACAATTTATTCTTTTTTTCACAAAAAGTATAGCAATTGGATATCTACTACTAATAATAATCTATTAAAATCAATGTCCACCAATTTTACTAATCTGACCTCGGTCAATTTCTTAAGTTCCCTAATTTATTGGGTTGCATGGTCATTTTGCAAATACATTGTCATTAAAATAAACCGTCGTCAAAGTCTAAACCTTAAAAACAGTTACAGTAGAAAGATGAGCAATTTCTTCTTCTACTTTTTTTTAAAGGGAGGATCAATTTCTTCTTTTGTTTCGCAAACAATGGAGCAATTGCATATCTACTACTTATTTTTATTATTTAATAAAATCAATGTCCACTAATTTTACTAATTTGACATTGGTCAATTTCTTAAGGTCCCCGATTTAATGGGTTACATGGTCATTTTGCAAATACACGATCATTAAAATAAATCGACATCAAAATCTAAGTTGTAACAATTGATAACAAGTTATGTATTTTTCAATTAAAAAACAAAAAAAAACTACCAATCTAATAAAATCAATGTCCACTAATTTTACTAATTTATCCATTGTCAATTTCTTAAAGTCCTCAATTTAATGGATTCTGATGACAAAACATCGTTTGACATTTTGACTATGTTTTTTAGTACTTTTCTTAGGATTTGAAGACAAATAAGATGAGATATAGATGAGTTGTCAATGGTTTGAGGAACATATTGTATTGTTTTCACTCGAGTCGTTGTAATTCAGTCTTATCCTAGATCATGCAACTCAATACGTGATTTGAGTGTTTTCTAGTGAAGAATCATATAAATCGACAAATCAAAACATCACATGAAGGATCAAAGATATGAAATTGAAGATCAAGGGCTCTTTGAAGGTTGTTGAAGGCAATACAAAGTGAAGAAAATTCATTTCAAGTTCCTAGGAGTTTTCAGACGGAAGAACGATGGAAAATGCAAGAAATCGTAGCAGAGGGGTTGCCTCATACGCCTAGCCCATGCGCCCCTACGCCTGGGACAAGGGGAGGGGGGAAGCTACAACCTTGGGTGTCATCCGTGTAGCCCCAGGCGCCCAGATGCGGGTAAAACCCGCTTTTTGCTTGTGTTTCCAAGCTGGATCGATGCAAAAAGCCCGATTTTCTTCTCTTAAACCCTAAGTAACCTCATGCTATAAATAGAGACCCTTGTGCACTATTTTATTCATTTAGAAAAAATTGAAGGTGAAAGCAAGGGTCAAGCATCAGTGTTCCAAGACAAGATTCTTCCTTCTTTTGTTCTCTCTCTAGGGTATGTTTTTCTTTTATTTTCTTATGATGTCAGTTGCCATGAGCAACTAAACCTCTTGATTAGGGTTCCACGATGAACGCCTTCTTATTTATTGGAATTTATTAATAAAAAATTTTCTTTCAGTTTATACTTTGATTGTGCTTATTTTAAATTAGTTTATGCCATTTCATTAATACTGCGTCAATTGGTTAACTACGTGTGTAACCTTGAGGATTGAACCATAGGATACAAGTAGTCCTTGACAACTCGAAATTATATCAGTTCCATTCGCTTTTCTAATTACTACTTCTTAAAAAGTTTAGGAAGTTTTAGGTTTGAACTTCTTCCGTCATTATTCTTTTCTTTAAACAAACGTAGTACATAACCTAATTCTAGGCTGGTCCTACATAAGTTATTTAAAGAAACTTCGTACGAGTTTTAGCATTAGGTTCATTAAATCAAAGTAAGCACCACATACGTTGTTTGTTTCTTAAAAGATAATTCCAATAAAGACGAAGGGGAGATACAAGGATTCCCTAATCGTCGTTAATCATCTAAATCATAAAACTTAATCTTGCAAATTTGATTACATGGTCATTTTGCAAATATATAGTCATTAAAATAAATCATCATCAAAATCTAACCCTTAAAAATCGATATCAAGTTATGTATTTTTTTCAATTAAAAAACAAAAAAAAACATGATTACACAAGAAAGATGAGAAATTTCTTCTTCTTCTTCTTCTAATTTTTTAAGGGAAGAGCAAATTCTTACTTTGTTTCGCAAAGATGAGAAATTTCTTCTTCTTTTAATTTTTTAAGGGAAGAGCAAATTCTTATTTTGTTTCACAAAAAGTTGATACAAGGTTAGTTTTCTATTATTGTTATAGGTTTGGTGTTAACTTTTTAATTAACAACATATAAACACATTAAATCTGCAACGACGACGAGACAATAGCTTAGCAGCATTTTGCATATAAAATAAACAAATATTTTACTGCATTACCATACGGGATGATAAAAGAATTCATATAAGCCCAACAAATATATTTTCACCGTAAGTTCAACTCATTTAGTTCATGAACCAAGCCCAACGAGTCAGTTGTTAAATCAAATTTTAAACTATATTCGATTTGGTTCAGCTCATTGTCAACCCAGCAAGGAATGAGCTGGCTCTAGTTTGGAAGGAAACGGGAAACAGGAAACGATCTCTCTTTTTACGGTATATTTCTTTTCTATTGGATTAAATAGGAAAATCTTTAATCAATTAAGATATGGATGAATGTGACCAAATCAAAAAGTTGAGAAAAATCTATTACCATACCAACCCAAAATGGATTTGCTGCGGTCAAGCATCTGTGCATTCACAGGGTCATCGCATCAGAGATCATTGGATATAGATCGCAAAGTTCATATCTTACAACTCTTTTTATATTATTAAAAAAAATAAAAATCTAAAGTGAAATCTAGACTATACAATCTCGATAAAAGACTGTGATGTCATAAGTAAATTAATGCATGCGACTCCTAACGACAGACAATCCAAATCCCTCATCACTAATTCAAATCTATTCCATATCTTTGTTTTTTCGTATTTTAGGTATATTCCATTTCAAATACTCCAAATCGTGTCCAATTAATATTATGCGTTTATTACATCATTATTTTAATATAAAGTTTATTAGCATATGACAACATAGATTTCTACTGACTCCCTTCCCCTGCCTCTATTTATAACACACATTACCCTCAGAAACATAGAGAAGAAGTGTGAGAGAGAGGGACGGAGATGGAGAGAGAGATTTCTCAAATAATGGCAATTTTGGGGTCAGAGTCACATACTCTAACTTCTACTGCCAGAACTGTTAATCAGGTAGAAGTTGAGTGTGTGAAATGCTACTCATGTGGTTTCACAGAGGAATGCACACATGCATACATATCAAAAGTATGTCAAAGATACCAAGGCAAATGGCTTTGCGGATTGTGTGCTGAAGCAGTGAAAGATGAGGTTGTCAGATCAAAGAGACGTATCACCATTGAAGAAGCTTTGAATCGACACATCAATTTCTATAAAGAGTTTAGATCATCATCTGCTCGTTTGAATAAAACAGAGCCTCCTATTGTTGCTATGAGCAAAATTCTTCGTCGGAGTTTGGATTCTCCAAGACCACATCTCTGATCAGAGTAAATCAAAGTTCTTTCAAAGGTTGACGATGTTCGTTCTTCAACAATCGTTCAATAAAATAGTTTCTTTTCGTCAGTATTTGGTTAACCTGTTTAATTTAGAATTTGTCTGTGGTTGAAGTAACATGTGAAATGAAAACTAAAATATGTGTGCGCGCACATGCGTTTTCACTCCAAATCTGACCACTTTTAAAATTATATGTATTATTATAACAAAGGGACTCAAACAATGAAATTTTATGTTTTGATTGATTCTTGATGGATCTATAATATGTCCCATGTGTTTCACAATCTTAGAAGTTTCATAATTCCATATGATATGTCATGACTCTACTTTTTCTTTAACAACAATAAAATGACATTCATTCACTCAAATTGATAGAATAGATCAGAATCAAGATCACTAAAAACGTAAAGTGTGGATATGCGAACAAACTCACAACACCTAAGTTAATAGCATACAACAGCAAAATGCTTGCAAATAATATGATAAAATTTAAATCACCGGAATACCCATGCTTTCGGATCTGCAACGTTGACATCCAAATCATCGATTGGATCTGTGATTGATTGAAGCTGATCTTTCAATATGAACCAAACAAACACCGCAACAAGACACGAAATCAAACAGCGTTGCACAAGACGACGAACAACACAACGCCGCACTCATACGACGAAATCACAAAAAAAACACAAAAGAAAACACTTAATATATGTGGAAACCACTTATTTAGATCGAAAGAAAGGGGATAGAAGATTGAGAGGGGTGATTCTAGGTCAAAAAATGACCTAAAACCACCCCTCCTCGATGAGTGAAAGAGAAAGAAAACTTAGAGAAAAATTGGAGTTTCTCTCACTAAAAAACTAGGGCCAACTAATTTTTTTTTTAAATTATCGTCTTCAATACATCTTGTGAAAGATTATGTACCTTGTTATTGGACTCAGTAAAGAAAAAAAAACCGGCAAGGCCTCCATAATAATTCACATTTATATATTTTTTTAATTTTATTTTAACTATGGTCTTCAATGTATAAATAGAGATCATCTTGTAGATTTTTTATTGTCAAAGTGTTAAACTTAGTTCGTCAATTTTGTTGTTTTTGTATCTTCTGAAATGATGAAGACACTGAATTCTAAAAGTTCATGAATGTTGATGTAATATCAAAAGTAAGTATTTATATATCGTCTTCACAGAGACTGGTGCGATATTCTAAGCCGTTCAACAATCGATATCGTTTTGAGTTAGGGTTTCATGATTGTTTTGTTTCATAAACTAATAAACTACGAAATTGTAAAAGGTATGAAAGTTAACAGGGAAGTGATTATGCTGGGATTAAATTTCATCAACCCACTTATACGTATTCTCGGATTAGGGTTGCGGATTCCAATTATCAATCGATATTATCACGTATCCGTCGACAACATCATCCGTGTCCAAACAATATTGTGATATCAATTGTATCGTTCAATCGTCGATGTCTCACACTATTAAACGATCCAAGAGTCGTTCCTATCATTCAATGACGATTCTCACTCTATTAAATGATAAGAAAGCATTAAGTGTGGATACAAACGGTGATTATCAAAACATCCATTCCATGTCTAGAATCTATGTTTTGATAGATGATTATTCTCATCTAGATTGAAAAGTATTTTTCAATCACTAATAAATCAAACATAAGCATTACAATGCAAGAATAACATCAATATCTTGAAATAATTAAAATCACACATCACCATAATCAAAGGGAATACATACTAATAGAGTTGATTACATTTAATCCCAACAAAAAGAGTTTAGTTACTCATTGTCATGGTAACCTTACAAGGAGA